>Ga0335085_10000456_pt1 | contig 116568 bp, 176 predicted proteins | sample Lox_Sample_45_FD_206712 | JGI IMG/M metagenome (GOLD analysis project Ga0335085, IMG submission 206712) | Soil microbial communities from Loxahatchee National Wildlife Refuge, Florida, United States - Lox_Sample_4.5 | ecosystem: Environmental > Terrestrial > Soil > Wetlands | place: USA...
ATTGCCACCGTACTTGTAGTAATCTTGCGGGCCGTTAATGAACTGAGCTAAACCGTAAGCACTTGAACTTGGATTCTGTGCTGTTAGATTCCAGCTTGCTTCTCGGTTCTCTACCTTAACAAACGCATCCCACTGCTGTCCTGTAGCCCATCCGTACTTTTGTGCTATCTGCTTAGCTATAGCCGCAACTTTAGAACTTGATGTAGGTATGCTAGATGTACCTGCACCAGCAGCCGACTTAGTTACAGTATTTGGTGAGCCTGAAGATCCATTCGATGTTCTAGCACTTGAGCCTCCGTTCCCTCCGCCAAGATAAGATCCCATAGCAGAGATAACATCTACCTCATTAACAGATCCGTATGCTCCACGAGACCCGTTAACTCCGCTGCTCATACCACGGTTACCAACACCTGTACCGCTACCCGTTGTTCCTGATGCTGGTGTTCCTACCTGACCTGTATTACCTGCAATGAAAGAGCCCGAACCAGATGGCCGTGCAGCATGTTGCCATGCATTAGGATCGTAGGAGATAATACTTACGTCTTGTCCGGTTTGCGGTGCCTGTATAAGCTGATGCCCGCTAATCATAAGACCAACATGGCCAGGTGATGCTGACGTTCCGTCTGCACCAGCCATAAATACAAGATCACCCTCTTGTACTTTGTCTAACGGAACAGATCTTTTAGACAAAGCCGCCCACTGACCCTGTGAAGTACGAGGAAGATTAACTCCTGCTTGCTTGTAAGCCCACTGAACTAACGCAGAGCAATCAAAACCCACACCTGGAGTTTCTTTACCATACGCGTATGGTACACCTTTTTGTGATTCTGCTGCGGATACAGCTTTCTTTGCTGCTGCTGACACTGATGCAGACTGAGTGTTACCACCCGTTTTCTGCTGGCTTGTGGCCATTGACGCACCAGTAGCACCCGGATTAGTTACAGCCGGATTAGTCACATCATTCCACAAACTTTTTATAGCTCCCTCTATTGAAAAGCCCTGCGGTAAAGTGACAACACCTTTGTTCAATGTTTTAGATACTGGATTGGAGCCTGTGTTAGCTTGCGAGCTAAGATACTTGAGATATGCTGCTGATCCACCTATTCCAGGTAAGCCTCTTCTCCCTAATGTATTGTTAAGTTGTGTGGTTAGTTTACCTCCAACTAAACCTCCGCCTAATATCAGAGCTAGCGGACCTAATGCTCCTAATGCCCCGCTTCCTGATGCTAAACCACCCAAACCAGAAGCAGCGGCGTCTGCTGTCAGTTCACTTTCACCCGCTGTCGCAATGCCATTTGCCGCGCTTCTTGACATAAGTTTATTCAGCATCATATAAGATCCTGCTGTGCCAAGCATGTTAGTGCCAGATCCTAATGCTGATCCTGCGAAAGTACCAAGAGCACCGCCGCCGTAACCAAGTGCTGTACCCAACGGGCCGTTAAGTATTTTGTTAAGAGCGTTATTAAAATCTTCAAGTAGACCCGCTGCCTGCTGTAAACCTGTATTGAATCCACCAGCTACTTCACCAGCACGACCTGTTTGTGACGCTTGATTCTGTACTAGCGATGCCAAATCATTGTTAGCTGTTGATATTCCGTACTTAGACAACTGCGCTCTAGCTGATTTCATCTGAGAAGCAGAACCAGATGCGGCTTGAGTCATAAGATTGCTAGCTTGTGTAGCTGAAAGTTTGCTGTTATTTATCAACTGAGCATAGTCTGTCAGATACTGCTGCATAGCCGTCTGGGAAATATTCGTACCTTGAAGCAGGTAAGGAAGGGAAACCGCTGCTTTGCCGCCTGATGCGAATGCTGCTGTTACTTGCTGTGATGTAGCACCTTTAAGACCAAGACCCGAAAGAATAGCCTGTGCAGACTGACCGGCATTCATGTTAACGCCACCGGGGCTATGTGACAGTATAGTGCCGCCGTATCCCAGTCTCTGCATGTTGTAAGACAGCATTGGCGAGTACAGTCCAGCACCCATAGAAGCAGCAGATGCCGCTGTAAGATTAGGATTTGAAATACCGAAACCGTATGCGGCTGAGAGTGCTCCTCTGCCTCTAGCTGACTGTGATATATTCTGTGACCCTGCTGCTGACTGAAGGGTTTGCGCGAACTGAAGGTTATCTTGCAAACTTCCAGTACCAATAGAAAGCTGTCTGCCGGGTGTTGCTCCAGCTTGACCATACAATTGCTGCATGGCTTGGTTCTGACTCATGCCGTTATAGTTATAACCTATAAGTGACTGAGTAGCATACGAATTCAAGGCTACTAGCTGCTGTGACTGCTGTGCTCCGTAACCCGCTACAGCACCAACCATAGCGAGAGCACCAGAAGAGAATCCGCCGTTGCCAGAATACAGTGACCTGTTAGACATGTAGCCGCCTGATGACATACCAGACATATTGCTACCGTAACCGCCATTACCTCCAGCAGTTTGCGATCCTAACCTAGTAGGGTTAACTATTCTAGGGAATCCCGCATTGGAGTTAGCGGGGCCTTGCTGTCTTGTAGCAGTGCCCCCGCCCATGCTTCCGCCGTTGGTCTGTATATTCTGAACTAGATTGTTCACAGCCGTAGTAAGACCCTGAACTGACGTGTTCAGAGTATCTATGCCTTGCTGAAGTACGTTTGTTCCTAACGTACCCAAAGCCCCGGATTGCAGGCTACCAGTCGTGTTCCCGGTATTATTCATACCAGTCGGCTGTGTAGGAGTTGTCATTAACGTTTCCTGTTATCTATCTTGTGTTTGACTCTGTTGAACCAGTGCCGTCTTTCTCTGACGGTCATTCTCTTAACATCTTGCAGCCGCCAGTTATAAAAATCAACTAGCTGTTCTACTTCATAGTACATGCGATAGTAATTTATACCGTTAGATCCATCCGAAGTCGAGAAACAGATCGCCGATGGATACCGTCACACTCTGTTCCTTACTGCAACTATCACAGTTAAATTTAATCTGATCATACTTAGGGCCTGGTTGTCTCTTGCCAAGCTCTGTCAAGATGGCATGCCGATCTGGTATAGACATACTTCTTGACATAGAAGGAAACGCAGCCATAAGCATTTCTTTACCGTTCTTATCTGTAATAGAAACTACACAGCGTGCTATCAGAATTGTCTCTCTTTGAGCTTGAGTAAGATCTGACTTTTCAAATACTGCTAACTGGTCTTCGCCATTAGCAAGTCTTACCTTAGCATGCCCGCCTTTTCTAAGGCTCACAGTGAATTCAGCGTCAGAAGGATCGTTAAGTTTGACAGAAGGAATGTCATCGATAGTAAAGCTTAGATCTGCTTCGTTATCGCAATTAGGACAAGACCATTTAGAGATCTTAATTTCATCTCCGTATGTGGCCCTTCGTATACCAAGAATAATTGCTTCTCTGTCACCAATTAGCATCTGAGCCAGTAGTCTTTCATCCTTGGAGTCACCAATTCTTGTCACACCGCATCTTAACAGTCTGTCAAGAAACGTGAAAGGGTTAGATGACTGAGATGCTTTAGCAAGCGATTCTTCGTCCTCGCCAGTCAGCTCTCTTACTTCAACGGTCTTTATAACGCCGTCCTTCCTGGCTAAACCACCAGGAAGGACTACGATATCACCGTCAGGAAATTTTATTTCCGGTGCGTTAGTAGCTGCTGTTTCGCTGAGAAGCTTTTCTATAACCGCGTTGGCCTGCTCTGGATTTTCCTTCGGGTCGATCCAGCTTTGATTATCTTTGATATCATCCGCAGTTGGTACATTCACTATTACAGGTGTTCTGCTATTTCTTATAGTTCTTGAGTTAGTTGGCATGTTATACTCCTTATAATTTAATTGTTAGCCTGATGTCTGAGCACCACTGGTAAGATCTGGAGCGTCTGAAGCACCAATCTGAGATGCTAGAGAGAACTGGAAACCCTCATGTGCTAGTACAAGTTGTGAAATAAATAACTGATTAGCACCCGCATCTAAATCTGACCACGCGATAGATGTTGGCCATGCATTATAGATAAGGAATTCAGCTTTGACCGCTACTGATGCTGCGGTTACAGGATGATCCAGAATCTGTATTAAAACAGACCAGCGGAAATCTTGTCCGTCTGTTGAATTACCTGTACCTTGAGCTACAGTAAATAACTGGCTAACCCAGTCGTAGTCAAAAGTTCCGTTATTAATAAGGGCTACACCACGTGATAGTGTAATAGGAGAGAAGTCCGCTTGACCAGGTAGCTTCTGTGTTGTGGTGTTATAGCCACCCTCCCTATATGCGATAACGTCAATTGTAAGGTTAAGACCTGAAACTGACATGAAGCCCATAGGAATAGCCGCTTTGCCGCTTCCCGGTAAGAATGTAACCAAGAACTTGAAGTTTCTCAGCGGATCTGTAGCAAGGTGAGCTATAGATGAATTCTGTGTAACTGGCATCTTTATTGTCCTGTAGAGGTTGTGATTGTAGTAGTCCCTGTATTTTGAAACTGGCTAACATTGATAAGAATAAACTCAGCAGGTGAGCTGATAGCTACTGCTACTGTTGCGTTAACAATACCTGCTGCTGCTGTAGCGGGGGGGTTGTTAGATGCGTTACATGTAACACTAAATGAGTTAGCCTGGTTAGTACCACCCAGAGCGCCTTGCTGTAGAAGACCTGTCAGGTAATTATTCAGTGTATTTGTTATCCATGCCCACAGTGTAGGATTATTAGGTTCAAATAGTGCTGGCTGTAGAAGATAAGTAAAGTCGTGTTCTAGTTTAATAAGCATACGACGAACAGCTACATATCTGTCAGGGTAACCTTGACCTAAAGTACGAGCACCCATGATAGCCGGGAAATAATTAGGCACAAGACGAATAGCGTTAATATTAGCGTTGTTCAGATTAGCAAGATCGGTAGAAGTAAACTGAGCTTCTACGTTGCTAAGTGCTATCTGACCAAATGCAACACCAGCAGGTGACTGCCATGGACCTTTCTTATTGTCTGTGCGTGACCATATACCAAGTACAGCGCCACCCGGTGGAACCCATATAGAAGAACCCGGAATGGCTGATGCCGGATCTGGAATCTGAATCCACGGCGCATACAGTGTAGCGTAAGAAGATGCGAGGAAAGGTGAACCTCCTGTTACCAGATTAGTATAGTTAGTTACCACCTGTGCTGATGTTTCATTAGGAGTAGGAGAAGGACCATCTACGATGATCATTGTATCTCCACGACCTTCAGCCCAGTCAATTAGTGCATTGATATCTGTGGCATCATATACACCAGGAATATTAACATTAAGAATCTGTCCTTGAAGCATGTCAAATGCCGCTGGAACTGCTGTTGACATAGCAGGAGTAGTAACACCGTTTCCTCCGCCTGCTAATGCTGTAGGTGCAAACAATGCAGGATTATATGTACTTGTGTAAGCACCAGGCAGAGTAATAGCTACTGTAGTATATGAGCTACCGTATGTAGGAGAGTTAACAATAGAACCAACATACCTAGAATCAGCAGGATTGATTGACAAGTCAAGAAATGTTTCAACTAAGTTAGCGTTAGCCGATCCGCCGTAGTATACCTGATAATTGAATCTTCCTGCCGCACCAGCAGTTGTCAATGCTACATAAACTTGATTACCCCAAGTACCGGGTGATGCCGCTTTTATAGTCATGACGTTATCTGTTGGGCTGTTAGTATCAACGCAAACTAAAGTTGCTGAAGTAGCATCAGTATTTGGAACAGCTAGTACATATAGCTGTGAACCGCCGTTGTTAAAGAATTGGTACACAGCATAGTGCAGAGATGTACTTCCGATTATCTGCGAGAATGTACCATATTTCTGAGTGAACTGACTCCATGAAGATATCAGTGTAGGAACGTTAGGACCACGGTTATAGTTAGCCGCGATAGCACCTACTGCCTCTCCTGGGGTAGTGTTATTCTGAATTGGAAGAAGGGTTTCTGTTATGTAGATGCCCGGACTTCCTTGTGATGATGTCATAATGTCTCCGCTTTAATAGAGAGAGTTAACGTTCCAAGCAGTCTGAGTACCAACGGACAGCAATCCTACAGATTCGGATAATTCTTCTGTTGTCAGATCTTGGATATTTGCGTATAGATTTACATCTAGATTTATTTGTTTTGCTGGACCATAAGTATAAATCTGATTTAGAAGCTCAGAGAATACTCTCACCTTGTACTTCACTGAGAAGTATCTCTTGTTGTTCTCATCGTATCCGTCCATAGGAGAAGGACCGCCAAGAAGTTGAAGAGTGCGAATAGTACCATCTTGAGGAACATCTAGATAGCCAAATTTAGGGTGAAGCCTGTTATGCTGAGCCAACTGCTGAACTAATGGCATTGTGTGGTCAGTCATGAACCTAGTATAGACAGTAACATAGTAATCTAAGTTGTGAGGAATGGGAAAGTATGACCAGTAAGGCGAATCAGCAGGACTGAAATTAGTGGTAGCAGGGCCGGTGTCGTTCCACCATTTATTGTAACCTTCTGGTGCATAAGGTAGCTGAACAAACCCTCTGTGCTCACGTTCCGGTGCCGGATACCAGCCATCATGTTCTATTATGATGATTGGAAAGGTGAGATCAGCTACTTCTGTTTCAGGTAATCGGAAACGTACCGGAACCGTGCGGCCTTCACTACCCGAATTAGCATCATAAACTTTTATACCCTGGAGCTTAAATTTTAAAGCAGCTCAAGCATCCTCGTTAAATAACCAGGACATTAAGCATCACCTGTCTTTCCGTGGAGCCGTAGGTAAGCAGCGGCTAAATCTAGGATATTTGGGTTGTCCTTAAACATACCTAATCCTTGATTACATCCGTTACAAAGTAACGCTCGCACTTTTCCGGTCTCATGGTCATGATCCACGACAAGAGTGGCGCTGAACAGTCCATTTTCGATTGGGCTGGTTTTACAAATAGCGCATGTTCCTTCTTGTAGCTCAAGCATGAATTTGTATTCTTCTATTGTTAAGCCATATTTAGCTAGTGATCTTTTTCTTTCGTACAATCTTAGTGACTCAGCATATTCTACGTCCTGCTCTTTCCTTAGTGTACGACGATTCATAGACTGCTTAGACTCACATTTTCTGCACAAGCCTGATCGATAAGAATTTCTTCTTTTAGTAGCCTTATGTAGTCTAAAAGAGTCAATAGGTAACAGTTCTTTACAATCTTTACACTCTTTGAACTCTTTTTCCAACTGGTTTCCTTCCTAAAATAGCGAAAGCCCACAGGACTATGCGGGCATGACAAAATAGAACTGGCGTTCTCAGTATTGTCATTATAAAGCAAAGTCCTGTAACATTTCGCATGAATGTTACAGGACTATGATATCACAAGTATGTTAGGTCCATGTGCCGTTACCGGAGAAATCTACTGGGAATGTGAAGTTAATGAATACCGGAGCACTAGTTATACCAGATGGAGCATAAGTAAATGACACATGGCCGTTAGTTTGTACTTGTACAGTAAAAGCCTGAGTTGAATTAGCGTAAGCCACTTGCTGGTACACAGGGTGGGTAGGATGATATGGCAGAGTAGTTATAGTTCCAGTTTGATTAGATCCATTGACATTAATATAACCCATTAATGTTACAGTGCCATCTTGTGCGAGTTTATACTGAAGGGGATAGCCGCCAGATGCGTTAGACCATCCTGAGTTAAGTGAACATTCAATCCACTCATCGTAAGGTATGGTGTTGCTGACAGAAGTTGCTATTCCTAAACCGTCACCCCATGAATTTCCCGCTACTACAGTGTTATTCCAGGTAGCTAAATTAGTGTACAAAGGCCCGTTAACAGCTGGAACACTAAAGGTATTTCCTGTAACTATTACAACTGTAGGAGTAATTGAACTTGAATTGGCGATGTCAGAACCAATTAAACATCCATATGTACCATATGTATTTCCACCAGATAGCAAAGTAGCATTATTATTATTTGCAGTAATAACATAGCATTGCTGATTATTGTACAGAGTAGCATTTAATCCAGCAGGACTATTACTAGAGCCGCTGTAGTTTACAAGTATAGCTGAGTTAGATGGCGCTGACGAGTTGCTTTGTACACCACCGAAAATACAGTTAGACGCTGTGCCACCAGCCACTCCATTAAACTCTATCGCATGGCTGTTACCAAACGGAGCATAGAAACTAACATTGTCAACTACATGACCGCTACCTTGGAATAATTCAATGAGAGTACAAGATGTGCTAACAGTAAACGACCCCACAGCATCTAGTTTTCCTCCTGTTATTTTAACATTATTAGCAGGAGTTGATGTACTAGTTAACTGAATATTAGTAAAAATATACGGAGCATTAGGTGAACCGGGAATACGTTGTATAGTAGTCCCTCTTGACATAAGCACCCATGTATTAGAGCCAATGTAAACGGGGTTAGCTATTGAAAATATTCCCGGTCCTATGTAAACAATACCTCCGCCAAGACCAGATACGTAATTCATCGCTGATTGCAGTGCTGACGACTGGTCAGTGTTAGTACCGGAAGTTACACCGAACATAGACACAGCATCTACTACTGCTGAATATATGCCGCCTATAGCAGCAGAAGCAGTTATAAGTGCAGGAGGAATAGTTCCTGAGCCATTAAGTTTAACAAGACCGTTTGCTGTGTTAAGCCCTGTAGTAAAAGGAGACACAAGTGTCTGAGCATAAGCACGATCGCCATGAGGATCAGTAGGTGAGTTAGCCGCATGGTTTTGCAAAGTAGTTTGAGTAGAAGTAGCCTGCGCTGACAGAGAAGTCAGATATGTATTAAGGATGTCTCCCCACGCAGTCTGACCGTCATAAGGTAGTGATGCCATCTAAATCCTATGGTGTAGTTTGAAGTATAACGGGTTGTGACCAAGGAGCATACTGAGTATCGTCAACTAACTCATCTGGCTTAAGCTGAGTAGCTTCTATACGTATCATAGTTGGACGCTCTTGAATTTTACCGGACGGATTCATAGATAAAACTCTGAATACCTTCTGATTGTAATATATTCTGTCCTTAAGGTAATTCCCTTGAAGCACGTCTGCATAGTCCATGCCGGTCTTAGTAAACTGATCGAAAGCGCATATTGTAACTAAAGTGTCATTGAAATAGAAACCCATGTCTGTATTCTGATTTTCTCCAGCTATGATTGTGGCGTGAAGAACAGGTATACGGACACGTGCATCATACTGACGACCCGGTGATACGGCTTCATCATAGATGTTATCTATGACAGTAGCTGGTGCGTTAAACCTGTAGTAGTCAATCCAGTCCCCAGATGTTTGCCGCCAGCCCTCCATGGCAACATAGATTTGGTCTGTTTCTACATCAGCCGACCATCTGCCTCTTTTAAAATCCAGTCTGGACATTGGGTACCGCCTGATTTATATGGGCTTTGATATGTTCTGTTTGCTTGTGGTTCTGCTTCTTTGTACGGACTGCGTGGATAACTTGACTTGGCCATTCCCATATCATGTTCGCTATCAAGTTACCCACTACAATACCGCCCGGCCAGTAGAATAATTCCCATCCAACATGACCAGCTAAATCCCAGTTCATTACCAAGTCCCCTGCGAATTCCAAAGCGGTGAAGGTATGCCGCTATTGTCTATGTCATTATTGTCGATCTGAGGTAGTTCGCGTACAGGCCATCTAACGTCATCGTATTCTCTGTCTTCGAATACCGGGACATACCGACCAGTAGTGTAAGAGACACGGCGAAGTTTACGAGTAACAGTACGAAAAGCACCAACGTTAAGCTGACCACAGTATTGTTCATATCTAAGCTGCAACTCCTGTATATGTCCTATAAGCTGACGGTACCTGCCCAGACGATCTACGTTTGTGCCCTCTGCGGTAACAATGTCTGTATCCGTAGCAGCATCATTAGCTAATGTCCATAATGTATTTATAGTACACAGCATTATAAGAAGAGGTTCCTCTATGATTGGCAAATTAGCTAAAATCATAGGAGTTTCACGATAAGAAATGAATCCTCTGTAAGTGCGCTGTCTTTCCTTAACCGTTCTACCGTAACAGTGCTGATGCACCGAATCGTCAATGAATTTCTTTAGTTCGCGGTCAGTAAACAAACCCCAAGCTTGCCCTGACACAGTAATAGTAGCTCCGAAAGGCACTACGTTAACTAGCGATAGAAATCCCTGATGATCATTTATAAAATAGTCTACGTTTCTTTGCAAAGTAGTCACTGTAGAGTTATTAGTAATAGTAATTACTAAATTATCACAGTCTATATTCTGCTTAGGCAAATCGTAGTCGGTAGTCATACCGTCACCAAGATAATTGGATTTGAACGGCATGGGAGGGTCGCCAATCTCCATACGTAGTCGTCTAATTGCTTCGTCTGTATGCATGTGCTGCCTTAGTAGATAAAGTCTATTCGTTCTTGAGCCAACTGGCGTATATGACTATTGACCCACGGTCCTATATTCCACTGTGTGTTAGCTGTAACTGATGCGGCTGAAAGTGTATCCCACTTAGTTAGCCATTCGGGATCAACTTGTCCTATTGTAGTCCATTCTACCAAAATATTTTTGGCTACAGCTTTAAGTGTATTCCATTCGGTGCCTATGGTAACTACGACAGGGCCATCAGGATCTAGGCCCGTAACCCAGTGGGTCAGCAACAGCACATCTTCTGCCGCCAATGTATTCCATTTTACTAGTTTCAAGTTTACTATACGGCCCAAAATATTGAATCTAATATTATTAAGAACAGCTACTAATTGCTTTGTGTTCCACTGAATATTTTTCAGTAGATCGACATCTTCTAACGTATTCCACTCAGTAAGTAATAATTTCGTAACCAAGTTAATCTTAGTCACTGTGCCTAACGGTGCGGCTACTCGTACATTTGCAGTCAATCCGTTTATATTTAAAGGCTTTTCAAGAGATCCTATAGGAGCCGCTACTGAAACATTAGAAGTAGGAAGATGCGGGCTGATAGTAACAGTACCAGTATGTGCCTGAGACGTAACCGATGCAGTCAACCCATTTACTGATGTTTTTACAAAAGATCTACTGGTATTAGCGACGGTTACTTTAGCAACATGACCTGCCTGGGACTCAGATACAGTACCAAGACGAGCAGTAACCGATGCTGCTGCTTGTGGCAATGATGGACGTATAGCAACAGTGCCCATATGTGCTTGAGCTGTAACCGATGATGCTATCCCAGTAACAGAAATATTTGCAACGTGGCTATTAGCTGTGATAGCTACAGTTGATGTTATTCCTGCTACAGAAGTACCAATAGTTCCGTAATAAGCGGACGAATTTACATTGGTGCCTAGTCCTTCTATGTCTACCACAGCAGCACCAATTGGTGCTGCTGTGGTAGCGCGAGCTGTAAGTCCGTTAACAGTGATGCCTACTATAAAACCAGAATTCAAATCCTGTATATTATGTGCACCCTCGTCAAGTATAGAGTTACCAAGTTCATCTAAAATTATATTACCTGGTGTGGCTACCGAAACAGAGGAAACAAGCCCAGCAGGGGATATCACTACTGTACCAACATGTGCGGTAGCGGTTACAGTAGCGATGTGACCTGTTACAGTTATTTTTTCAGTTCCGATTGGAGCTGCTACTGTAACAGCAGATACCAAACCAGATATATTAATTGCCATTTATTAGCTTGATGTCCAAGTAGCAATACCAGAAGCGTTAATTGTAAGACTGAATGTCTGTCCTGATATGACCTGTGAGCCGCCGAAATCCCAGTAAGCTATAAGAAGACCAGCGGTATCAGAGCTGCCACCTGCTGTATAGTCATAGAAGAATGCATAGTTAGCAGTCCATGTGGCTGTAGTCCATGAAGGATTAGCAGATGTAAGAGTCGATACAAGACCCGACTCTGTAAAAGTCACAGAAGTAAGAGTAAATCTAGAAGCGGGAGAAGCACCTGTATAGTTTACCTCAGTAAGAGCACCGCCACCGCCTGAACCCGCGTTGGCTAGAAACTGAGCTACAGTTGTGTAAGCTTCAGTAGCAGCAACCCAGTTGAAAGTACCAGAAGCTAATCCTACTTTAAGAGTATCAGATGATAAGTTAACCGCATGTGTACCCATTGCCTGTGTAAAATTAGGGAAAATATGTGCCGCAGCAGCCATGTTTTATTTCCTTAAGCCATTGTGTCGAAGTTAATTTGAATGCCAGCACCGTCATTATTTACTGGACTTGTATTAGCGGCTGAACGCTTAAGCCACAATGCATATACATATCCCGGTTGTATAGTACCAAGATAAATACCGTTAGCATAGCTGTTGCCTGATACGGGAACAGTGCTGGTGTTTGACACCCAGCCTGAAACTCCAGATGGAGCAATAGTATTTGATGTGATCTTTACTGCTTGCTGTGATGTCGATCCTAGCAATGAAGCTCCTGTAGGATCTGCTGCTATCTGTAAACTAGCGCCACCTGCAATATAAGATGAAGTTGGCAGCCATGCTACAGTATTTAGCATTGAGTTGCCTGATGCTGTATTATTATGAACAAAAATACAAGCATAGTCTACCTGACTAGCCGCATTCTCAGCACCAGTGATGTCAGAGAAAATATTATCCAGGGGAGTATTGGAAACTACTGTAGTTGCAATATAGTTACCCCAAGAATTGCCAGGTGTTCCTCCTGTTGTGTTGCCTGCTGTAGCACCTGGTGCTGACAGCTTAAGCAGGATATCTGATGCGACGATTGCGGTCATGGAAATCCTAAGAATCTGTAATAGTTAGAGCCGCTGGTGCTAGTGTAATAGACTGAGTCGCTAGAACCTGTTGCGGTGAAGAGAGAGTAAATGTTTCTAGAAGAAGACCAGTGGTACCAGTAGGGACTGATACTAGAGCTAACCACTGACATGGGAGTGTCATGTTAACTGAGAAAGGACCGAAAGTTATAAGAGCTGAATTCTGTATCGAAACAGGAGTACCGGAAGCGGCGGGATTCCAGTCAACAGATTGCCTTGAATAGCCGCTGTCTGTACATTCAGCTAACTGAGTTATAGTAGTAGAACCTGTAGGATCTGCTGTTAGAAGTGCCAGATAAGGACCACCCACTGACACCCATGATGTGCCGTTCCATATCTGCACAGTAGAAGCATTGGAAGCGTTAACCCAATACTGACCTAGAACTCCAGAAGCTGGTGTAGAAGTTTGTACTAAAGGAGCGGCCACTCCTGTTACAGAATTCAACTGAAACATTGAACCTTGTTGCGCGACACCTGTCATATGTTATGCGCCTCCCATATAAGAAACATAGCCTTTGTCGTTAAGATGATCTGCTACCTCACGCGGTACCCTGTATAGTTGACCTTCTGAGAATGAATACATTTTCATAGATCCCATAACAGCGGGACGGCGTAGAGACAGATCAGGATTATCGTAGTCACCGGGATCGCTAACTTCTCTGCCGTAAGTCATCTGATCAATATCTTGATTTACTCTGATCATCCGGTAAGGAGTATTAACTTCTGCCTGACGAACCTCTACTACCGGCAGTGGTTCATTTGAGTCAGTATAGTCTACGATTTGTTCCTTAGCAGCCTGCTGCTGTGCGTTAACAAGGGCTATTCTCTGAGAAGCTTCAAGTATTTCGGTCTTACGAGCTTCTTGCAGTTCTTCTGTTAACTTACCTGTTAAGTCGGCTGCTCTTTTTCTTGATGCTGGCATATTATTCCTCTTTTCAGTTCTTCTGTTTGTACTTACTGATAGGCGGGGGTAGCAAGCTACCCCCGCCTTCTATATTACACTAAGATAAGTTAGTTTGTCTGTGCTACTAGTACAGACTGATCTGTAATAAGACCAAGACCCCATATAGCATACCATGCTAATGCATGTTCTCTTCCGAAGTCTAATATACCACCATCACGTAGTTCTACTGGCAATGAAATTGCATGACCAAATGCGTTATCACCAATAAAGATAGCGTTGTAGTAAAGTGGGTTAGATGTGTTAGCTGCTACATAGTTGTTGTAAACTTGTGTAGTTTCAATGAATACTACATCGTTAAGTCTGCCGATTTCACCAAGTAGGAAGTTTCCTGGTGCCGCATACTTTGTTACTTCAATAAACTCAGGATCATCACGTAGCTGACGTGACTGGTGTGGGTGAATGAAACAAACATATGTTTCTCCCAGCCTTGGCACATTCTTAGTTGCTAGTGTTTCCTGTGCGTCCTTAACAACAGCAGTTGTGAATGAGTAGTTTCCTACTGACAATGCTGATGATGATGTTGCCGCAGCGCCGTGGTCATATGGTGACAATGGTGTACGAACTGCTGTTGACAGCGCGAACTTGTTGTAACCAAAGATCATTGATGAAGCCTGGTACAGTGTGTCTCTTGCACTACCATCTAGGTACAGTGCCATGTTACGTCCAAGTAGACGTGAACCTGACGCCATAACATCATCAAATGATGCATTAAGTAGTAGTTCTGAAACTGCGATAGCAAAGCCCTGCTCTGCTACAGTTATATCAAACTGAGATGCTGTAAGAGGATTTGTTTCCATACGTACACCTTCTACCAACTGTGACGCTGGAGGAAGATTATTGTACCTCATGAAGTGTATTGTCAAACCGGGCTGTACGCCAAGCTCTGTTTTCTTAACAGCAAATTGCTCGAAGCGTAAAATTGGCATTGCCTGGAACAAAATTTCTTTGCTCCAAATTGTTTGTACGGCTGGTGTAAGCTGCGATGAACCACCTGCATATGCTGTGGGTGATGCACTCATAAAGCTTGTTCCAGTAATCGCTGAACCGGCCATGAAGGCTTAGTCCTTTCTTATACTAGTATTCGATATTAGGAGAATAGCCCGTGGCCGCTGCCTGCTCGGTCCATACCTGCTTGGCGACGATATTCGGCGTAATCTCTCATCGACATATTAGCTATTTGTTCTCTTGTAAGCTGTCTGTTAGCCGGTGATAGATTATCTAATGGGCTGAAAGGTGCTCCCGTAGGAGAAGTCCCCATTGGGAATGAAGGTGCTGGATTCGAACCCATAGCAGCATTAACTATTGCTGCGGTCTTCTCCTGTGCCTTCTTAATGGATGCTTCTACTTGTTCCTCATTGTCCCCTGTTATATATTCTGCTAAGTCAGGAATAATAGTAGTAGCGTTTATTTCTTCGTTGATTCGTCTCTGAATATACGCTTTCAACGCCTGGTACTTGTTTTCCATCTCCATAGTTGCAAGCTTACGGTCCCAATCGGCCTGTAGCTTTTCCTGCTGAGTCTGGAAATCAGCTTGCTGTCTCTCTAGAAGCTCCTGAACTGAAAGTTTTTCATTTTCCAGTCTCTTAGCTTCTGCTTCAGCAGCTTGCCTTTGCTTTGTTAATTCATCATCTCTTGCCTTTTTGTCCGCCATCAGTGAATCTACAGTCGATTTGAATTCATTCATCTGTGCAGTAGTCTTCTCTAGTCTGTCATAAAGCTTATCTTTTTCTTGCTGGCGAGCGCGTTCTAGATCTGCTTCTGTAAAGTACCGAGTTTCCTGCTGTACAGGCTGACTTATCTGACTGTAATTAGCATACTGACTTACCGGCATTCCTGTGATAGAGTTAGGAGCACCACCAAGTTGTACTGATGTGTCTGATGGAATAGTAATATTAGGCGTAGTCATAAATAGTCCTTCCGTCGTCTTCCGAATAAGCCCCGAATATTTAGCGTGTAATTTGTAAAAGAGATTTGAATTTGATTATATTGTACTACATATTAGCGGGGAGTTATAACCCCCCGGCTAAAAGTTTAATCTTGCGAAGATTCGTTCTTTCCAAAGTTTCTAACTTGCGGTAGTTTCGTACCAAAAGCCATAGTTGTGATATTACTCATCATATTTGTACCTTTGATACCAGTCACATCAGAGATAGTAGGAACAGCAGGTAGTATTCCCTTTGTGTCCACGTTATCCATGGCTGATGCCGGCTTTCCTGGCTCTTCAGGCTTTGGCTTGTCATCTTGTTCAGCGTAACCCTCAGGTACAAGACCTGTAAGTTTCTGAATGTAAGCAGCCACTATACCCTGACGAATCTGTATTGCTGCTTCCTGTTCCATATCATGGATCTTCTCTTCAAAGATTTCCTGGAACTTCTCATCTGGGAATTCGACACCAAGATCACGTAGCGCTCCGATATTTGATTCCAGACCAAGAGCTTTCTTAGCTTGTATTTCTGTAAGTTTAATAGTCTGGTCAACAGGCAACGGAGGAGGCCATGAAACCGTTATATCATATACCCCTGGATCGTTAGGATCAATCATCGGCATCTGCGATGGTTCCTGCATTATTCCTTCAGTATTAGGGTTATAAATAAGATTCTCTGGCTCGAATAAGAATAGTGTCTTAAGCGCCATTTCTGAGATTCTTTTTATACCCTTTTCATACTGAATTTTTTTCTGCTTATAAGCATGCATAGTAGGCATATACTGAATAGCTAATGCCACACCAGAAGTATTAGAGATAGCTTGTGCGGTACCAAGAGCGGCTTCAGGTATGCCGATCATTTCATGCATACCTAGTTTAAGCATCTGAAGGAAATCGACAGCAGGACCAAGTGTAGAGAAATCTGATGCTAGGTTCTGTACAGATGCATCTTTAGATCTTAGTGACCATATCTTGTTAGCTGATTTCTCAAGGTTAGCCGCTGACGCTCCCGTTATAATAGTTACTGGCGCTGTAGAGTAGTTGATGATATCAGATATCTCTGTAGCTTTTTCATTAAAATCACGATTAAGCGGGATAACGTCAATAATGTCTGACAATCCCCAAGGAGAAGCTGATGCTACTTTGTTAGCAATATGTACAACGGGAATAAAGCCCATAGGGTTAGGACGACGATCGATAAGCTCGTCGTCCACGTATTCCTCAATCCATTCATCGTCAATTATTTCTACGTAGGTATGAACTTGTCGTGTACCTTCTATAGTGTCGCCCCAGAAACGATATTTAAGCTTGAATCTTATGAGGCGCTCACGATCATGGGGATGCCATGAAGGGAAGCAGAATGACGCATTAAGGGGAAGCAATCTTACTCTGCCAGGGTGAGGATTGCCAGCGGGATCAATATAAGCGGGATCATATGCAACTTTAACGAATGCGTCTCCTTGTACCGATCCCTGATTTCCTATAGTCCATAGAGTTTGCAGTTTGTCATTGTCTTTAGACCAGATACGATCAAGAAGCGCAGGCACTATATGCTGGTATGCTTCGTCTGACTCAAAGATAACGCCGTTAGCAAACGTAAAGTTTGTTAGCCAGTCAGACAACGCACGTACATAGTTGAATGTAATCTGAGGTTCGCCTGCTTCTCTCCTGTATGCCCAGTGATGACCAAGATAGAAAGCCCATGCCTGAGCGTAACGGTTTAGTCTAGGACCGTGTACTTCAAATTCTTCGTCTGATAATTCGACAAGCCCAAGCGGCGAGATGGCAATTGTTAAATCGCTTCCCGCCGCTCTATAACTCGGTGATACGAAATCTATACTCAATTAATACTCCTTTTAGGCTACATATCCAGTACCAGCAATATGTGCATACCATACATTGTCTGCTGGGATATAGGTCATTATATATTTAGTTACGGTATTAGCTGATGTATTAAGTGTAACAGTAGGCGCTGTTGGGAAGTGAACATTGGATGGCCACGATATAGTAGCGCCGCCTCCAGATGGTTGCTTAGCTAAAACTACTATCTGCTTTCCGTAACCAGCAGCACCAGATGTAACCCCGTCAAATACAAGTGTATTAGAACCAGATGCTAACTGGAATGTCTGAATATCACCAAACTGCAAGAATAAAGTGTTCTCAAACAGACCATCACTAGTTGCGGCTCCTGCTAATACATAGTCCGTACCACCCATGATAGCAAGACCGTCACCAGCATCCATTATTCCTAGTACACTATCATTGATAATACCACTGAATCCTACAGGATTGTTATTAGGATTATAGTAACCACGAAAAGGTATAACTACATCTCCTGAAGTTGTGGCTACATTAGCAAACGAGAGTACGCCAGTGCATCCGGCTATCTGTGATGCCGCTGAAGAGGAACCCATGTAAATAGTGTAGTGACTTTGATATCCGGTTGTAGCACCAGATGCGGGGGCATTTTCTACACTTATATTTAAATGGCTGTTGCTTATATAACTAGATCCGCTTCCTCCTGCTGGCTCAAGTGCTAATACTGAAGCAGTATTAGTAGATGCCACATAGAAATTACCTCTTATACGAAGAGAGCATCCCTGTAACTGCGTACTGCTTTTTAGATATACGCCGCCTTGTGCCGGACCAGCTACTATAAGGAAATCAAAATTAGAGTAGTCAAAACTACCTGCTTCAAATACAACCGCTGTTCCGTTGCTTACAAGAATAGCCTGAATATTATTCTCTTCAGCCCATGCCCCGCCTGAGTTAACTCCGTGAAGTCCAGTACCTGCGAACTCGTAGATACCCACGTCGTTAATAACTAATCCTTGCAAATTACCGAATTGGATTCCGTTAGGAGTTCCTGTACCAGTAGAGCCGTTAAAAGATATACCTTTTACTGTACCAGCATTGAGAGAATCATCAAATGAACCGCTTGTGTTAATAGTTAAACAAGTTGAACTTCCAGTATAGTTAATGGTTACAGTAGAGGAACCATCACCTATAATATTCTGATCTTGAATCAAATGTAAGAAAGTAGAGCATTTGTAAGTACCAGTAGGAATATAAACGGTTGCAGGTGAAGAACCGATAGCAGTCTGAACTGCTGCAAACGCTGATGTAGAATCTGTAACCCCAGTCGGATCAGCGCCATAGAATACTACATTGTATGTTGGAGGTAATAGTTCTATTACCTGATCTAGTGCTGCTGTAATCAAATTATGGTCAGATGTATGACCCGCGTCACCAACAGAATGACTACTAGGTATGTCCCATGAAACCAATTAAATCCCCTACGCTACTCTATGTGATCTTCTACCAGCTCTGTTATGATGCAGATGCTTATCCTGGGCTTTAGGTAGACCCCCACCAGATGAAATTTTCATAGTCTTAGAAACTCCAGGATCACCAGAGAATTTCGTCATAGTGTTCTGTGACTTGGGGTCTACTCTCCTCTGCCTTTTACCCTTAAATTGGCCCTGCGATAACACTGATGCCTGAGCCATATTAAAATCCTTAGTCCATTACTTCCGCTGGTGAACGACGCATCCATCTACGGCCAAGACCAGTGCCCCGCATTACTTCCTGGTAACGACGCTCTGCTGCTACTGAATCTGTTCCGCTGGCAAATTCGCTAAGATAAGTAGGTGCTTCAGGCCATGACGCTGAGCCTACATGTGCACGCTCTCTCATAGTTTCTGCTGGCCACTTCTCGTAAACGTTCATATTATGACCGCGTGCTGTGGTTGTGTAACCCTGTGACGCGCCATTAGAAAACTCTGACGGAAGATCAGTATCAGAAGCTAGACCCTCATAGAAACGCGCTGGTCCTTGCTGACCCGGTGCATTAGGTGCACCTTTACGCTCGTAGTATGTTGGTACACGCTCTGGGAACTGCGGTGCTGGTGCTATAGATGCGCCTGTTCCTGCTTTTCCTGTGTTAAAGCCTGTTGGCTCTGAATATAATTGCTTTGCCATTTTTATCCTGTCCCTTCGACAGACCAGCCTGTGCTAGAACCACTTAAGTATACAGTTGTGCCAGGTGATGTCTTCTGTCCGTAAAGTGAGTAACCGTTAGGTTGTATTTCCGCTGGGGTTCCTGGTGTTCCTCCAGCTAAAGTCCCTTTTTGAATAACAGTAGCTGCCTGTGTCCAGTAAGGAAGTTCATTAGCGATCACTAATTTTTTCCCTGCTGGTATAGCGACAGTATGGTCTGTTCCGCTAGCTGGTGATGTAGTTATAGTGCTTACATAAATAGTAGCACTAGCATCTAAATTTTCTACAGCCACGTAAGCATAGCGAATTGGAACTCCTGCGCTAGTACCATCTGAGGTAAAAGCTACTGGTGAATTAGTGCCGCTGTAAGATTGCTTAGCGTATGAAGTAGCCATAATTTAGCGAAGACCCACCCATGGGATAGTTGCGCCTAGAGTTGATGTACCAAAAACAGAAGCAGTAGTTAGCGTACCAGTTAGCGTACCAACTGTACCCGCACGGTAAGTTGTAGTAATTGTGTACGCAGGATTAGAAGCATTTGTAATATATGATGCTGGATCTGTCATAGTAGCCACTGTAGTTGCCGCAGAACCAAACAATGTAACAAAATAGCTTTGGCCACCAGTCAGAGTTACTGATGTAGCTGAACCTGTACCGTTAAAAGTAAGCGAGTTAAGAGCACCTAGTGATGCTGCTGTAGCTGCGGAGAATGCTAATGGTGTAGCTGTTCCCGCTGGAGCTGTTGCAGGCCATAGACCAACGGTTATATTACCTGCTGTAGCCACTGCGATAAGATCTACATGTGAACATGTAAATGACTGAGGTACATAGATAAGTACAGCGGTTGTCGGTGTTGCAATTGAAACTGCTGTATCTTTAGCTAAGATAGGATCGTAAGTCCAAGCTGAATAGCCTGTGCGAAGTGCCGGATTGATAATCGATGAAGCAGCAGCGCCATAGCTTTCAAGTGACTTATTTGAATTGAAAGTAGTTGACTGGTTTGTCCAGCCGTAGCCAGTAACGTCAATGCCGTCTGGTCCTACTGATGTTGCCATAAGATTTTTTCCTTTACGTAAAGAAAGTTTTTACTAAGCCTAAGTATACACTATCTGTGAACTATTTAATATTATCTGCTATGACAATATGAAACAGATAGACGCCGCATTCGCCTGAGTATTAGAAGATAAAGTCAGACTACTTGGCAGAGTCGTTCCTGTTCCGTTAATAGCAGATCTATAACTAGCCGCTGAAAGTCCGGCGTTAGCGAGCAAAGTAGAAGATAATCCTGCTGATGCTCTTAATGTAGGTGGAGTAGTACCATTAGAAACTATTGCTATATAGTACATACCTGGTGTAGCAGCATAAGAAGATGTGAATGCCGCAGTATGTATACCGGATGTCTGGAAATTCGTAGTCTGATCAGCAGTTAAAGCAACACGTGTACCTGAAGAATTATATAATCCTATAAAGTTTTCAGCTGATGTCAGTGTAGCTCCTACAGTAGTAACATTATAGATCACATTCGAAATAGTCATTGCCGATCTCACGAATACTGCCATTAGGTATATAGAACCCGTAGCTAGTAAGTTTGTAGTATTGCAGACAAGCGGGTCACATGTCCAAGTTTTCCATCCGAAATCATTGGGAGCAGGTGAGGTATTACGCTGGCCTGTATTACCATCTACTCTATACCATAAGTTCTGTATTCCACTCCAAGTATACATGGCTGTTTGACTAGCTGTAATAATATCGCTAGTACCGTCAGCTACGTTGCTTGTACCACTTGCTGCCATCGTAATAACATTTGACCCAGTATTAATAATCACTAAAGGCTGCGCATCAAATTTTCCTGCTTGTACTATAATACCTGTCACATCGCTTGATGATGTTACAAGATTAAGACCAGCATTAACTGTAATAGTTGAGCTGCTACTTAAAGTTTGAGATGTTGCTCCGCCACCTAAAGTTATCTGTGTTCCTGGCATTTAAACTCCTATCGGACTAAGATAATTACAAAGCAGATCTGCTATTCTACTATGACCTACTTCGCTTGGATGCTGCCCGTCGGCATAATAAAGTCCATACGGGCCACCCCCACTTTGACCTGGTGGCATAAGCAGCGACAAATCCATAATTGCCGCATTGTTAGCTAAAGCGACAGCATACATAGCTGATACATATTCCTGCCATTGATTTGTTGTACTGTAATACTGAAGATAACAAGGCATAATAAGGAACGTTGGAGTTGGTGCTGACTCGGCAGCACATGCCGCTGTAATAACACCCAATAACGCTGACAGATCTGTCTGGAATTGTGCTGGAGTTATTACACCCCAGTCGTTAACACCAAGTTCTATAATATAGAGCTGAGCATATGTTGTAGCGATTGAATGTAAATCGCTTCCTTGCCATCCCGGTGTTGTAGCCCCGCTGGAACCACAATTGTAGACCTGTATTCCTGACGTCTCATCACCATTATATTCAACTACACCATCAACCCATGTAGTACCTCCGCTTAGCCACTGAATTGTAAGCGTATGAGCTGTACCAGGAGTTGACCCCAATGTAATAGGCCCTACTATATTTCCACCAGCTACAGAACCAGCCGATGTAGAAATAGTTGTGGTACCTCCGCCATCCACTTTCCATGTGAATGAACCGCCACTTATATCTGAAGTGTACAGTATGTATGCGGTTGTTCCCACTAAATGATATGTAAGAGTGCAACCCCCACCGGCACTTATATCATATGTGGCACCATTAAATCCTGCTCCGTATTGAACACCAGGAGTACCTGTTACAGTAATATAATCGGTACCTATGCTTGTGTCATGTAAAATTGGCGGTAGAACCCCACGACCATGTGTGTTTAAACCATTACTTGGAAACTTGATATTCAAGGCATTTTGAAGCATTACAGGCCAAGACTGCTCCCACTGAGACAAGAAAGATCCAGCCGTTATTGACGTACCTATACACATGATACTACACGCCGCGTAATGTCTGCCAGCTAATACAGATTCCCATGCTTCCAGTGGACCCGTTTCATGTGGTTGATTCCATTTAGTGGGTCCAAAAATAGCATACTGCTGAGTGCCTGATGGTAATGATGACAGCCAGGTAGAACCACCTGATGCATAAGTTAATGTTGCTCCTGCAACTTCACTAGCTAATTCTCGTATAGCATATGATTCATAATTTGCTGGTGCCTGTAAATAAAGTACAACGGTTGTTAATCCACTAGTATTACTTGTTATTATCGCCCAGAAATTACCTGGTGCGATAGTCTGGCAGTCATTAGCAGTTAAAGTTATAGTTGGTGGTGATCCCATAGCGGCATCTTGTTTCACATAAAACTTTACTGATGCTGATGATGCCTGATCAGGACCACCGCTGCCTTGTATATACAATGAAGTATCAGCAGAAAAATACTGAGAAGTTAAAGATATAGTAGCTACAGCTTGCCACTGTCCTTGCTGTGACGATGTAGAACCTAAGCTTACAACAGGTTCATTAAAAGGTAGCTGACTTATTGTCATTTTCTTTGTAGTACCAGATGCAGACATAGAAGTATCATGTATATCGTCAACCAATAATATGTCGTCATTCTGTACATTTGTTATAGCTGTATAGCTTTCAAATTTACCCATTTAAATCCTTTTTATATATAACTTACGATAACTCGGCCAGTAACAGATGTAGGCGCTTTCAAAGTAACAACAGCGGCAGCATAGTTGTTGCTAGTGCTGCTTAGTGTACCAGAATAAGTTGCTGTTCCAGTAGAAGACAGAATATTATAGCCTGACTTTTCATAAATCTGATATGTCGTACCTGATATATTAACGCCCACGTTTCTAGTAGTTTCGTTAACCCACGGAGAACTTGGACCTGTAACAGTCATTGTAGAACCAGCATTTTGTGCAGCTCCTACCATTCCGATAGCTATTTCACTGGCTTGGGTTGTAGTTGCGGTTGCGGTAGAAGAAAATGTTCCCGCACCGCTTCCAGTTCCTGAAATAGTTTTATCAACAACAGATGACAAAGCGAGTCCCGATATTTCAAAGGAATCAATTAAGATGAATCCCTGATTAGTTGAACCTGCTGTTCCGCCGAAAGACCAGTTAACATCTATTACCTTCTGTCCGCCGCCAGTATTTGGGTTAACCCAAATTGCTATGGTATCTCCGCCGCTACCTCCTGTATCTACTTTTGATACGGCAGATGCCCAGTTTTCTGCTGTTCCGTTTGTGGTAACTGACGTAATAGAAGGACTGTCACCAAATGGACCAGAGTAATAAATGCAGGCCACTAGACAATTAGCAGCAGTAGTGTTACTAGAGAAAGTTGTAGCAGTTGTAGCTGATGTCCCAGAACTTACTGCTGCTGTTGTACTAATATTCTGTACTACTGATATTGCCATTTAGAATCCTAGTTTCCATCCTTGACATAGCCATCCTGACTTAGCTGTAGAATACCTGAAAGCCACCGCGTCAGTTTTGCCTGATGTTGATGTCCATGTTGGCTGTCCGTCAGCACCAAATAAAAAAGCTGCGTTAAATAACGGAGTAAATGCTCCTGAATAAGCTATGTCGATAACTATTTGCTGTCCGTTAACTGGGTTGGATGGTGCTCCTAGAGTGTGAGAACTACCTCCAAGTGCCCATGTAAATACATTTCCGTTAGCGGCATTTATGGAAACTGACGAGCCATCGGTTAGAGCTGTTACAGCAGGAGCTAAGTATCCTGTCATTGTTGTTCCAGCTAAAGCCGCACCACCGAGAGCTGTTAATGCCGCTGATGCTGTAGTAGCTCCTGTGCCGCCGTTAGCTATAGGTACAGATGTCACATTAACAGGAACTAAATTAAGTAAAGCTACAGTATTGGATGCGTCATCGTGTGTTGATGCTGTAGTACCTGACAGATCACTACCAGTAAAAGTCATACCAGCAGATGTTGACGTTTGGCTTGCACCGTAAGCTGCTCCCTGTGCGTAGCAATTACTAGCCATTACTACATTAAGAGAGCCATTCGCTCTGTAACCAGCATAAGTGGTGCCACCTGCTAGTCCGTCTCCTATAGCATAGCAGCCGGATAATATGTATCTGCCGCCGCTACCGCTTGCACTATTGTCGAATAAGAAACCGTCTTTGTTATTAGCATGAGTAGTGCATCCAATTAGATTAAGTGCTCTACCTGCGCCACCCTGACCTGTAAAATGGAAACCCGCACCTCCAGTGCTTCCCTCCCCTTTGCATCCTATAAAGTGTGTATTAAGAGAAAAAGCTATATTCCAGTTGTCAGAGCTGTTAGCGCTAGATTCACAGTTAACAAACCAGCTATCGGGAAGATTGTCAGCGTATACACCGTAGCCTGCTGTATAAGAAAATTTGCAGTTATCTATAAACCAGTCATCAGGATTTTTTCCAACTCCTGTGTCTGTTTCAAAATGTAAGGCGTCAGACCATACAGAGTTAACAGCGACACCGCGCATTATGCAGGCACCCCAGGCACCATGTGCTTGAATACCATAGCCCGCTGTCATAACTGAGCCATCTAATGTGAAATCCACTAATGATACGCCATAATACTGAGTAGATGTAGTGTTGTACATTTTAATTGCGGCTGTACCACTAAAACTGCTAACAACTTTTATTACTGAGCCGCCACTACCTCCACTGCCCGCACCGTAGTTATCGATAGCAGATGCCATCCAAGGTGCGCGACCACGTATAGACGACCCGCTAGTTGGTGTTAAAGGTGCATTAATATAGTATGGATTGCTAGAGCCTGTATAAACAAGATTTACTTGACCACCAGCAGTTAAGACATTATTTATGTTTGTAACATCTGTTGCTCCGGTAGAATCACCTGATGGCAGTATCGTTACAACAACATTACTAACTGATGGTGTTTCAACAAGCAGCGGGGAAAGAATCTGTGGCATTAACCAACCACCACGCAGCTTATAGTGTTAGATGCTGGTGCTGTAGTGAAACCAAGAGCAACAGCGTTAGCACTCGATACTGTAACGTCGCAGATAACTAACTGACTTGAAGAATTATAAACCATAACCATAGGATATGAGTTATTCAAGTTATGAGTTACTGTGATAGACGTTGAAGATCCATTACCAAGTGTAAGACCTGAATTGTAAAGACCAGGGGCACCAAGTGATGTTCTAGCCGCTGACGCTGATGTTGCGTTTGTACCACCATTAGCGACTGATACAGGTGTTGACAGAGAAATAGTATTACCGGATTTTGATAATCCTGTTCCTGCTGTTATCTCACCGGCACCAGAGAACTGGGTCCACTTAATATTGTTAGTACCATAAGTGAATGCAGCATTTGTTGAAGGTACAGATACAACCCATCCTGAACTGGAGTTAGCTGTGCCGCCTTCTACGAATACAAACGCACCAGCAGGACCGTTAGTTCCTGACATGTCAGCGGCACGGGAAACAGACAAGTTAGTTGTATTAGATGTTACCTGATACAAACCGTTACCTGGTTGTGTTGAACCAGCGGAACCTGTTCCTGTTGAAGCGGGTGCGTCTTTAATAAGAATATAATCGTTAACAGCGGGGGACTGTCCGTCAACTGTAGTTCCTGTTATCTGAGTAACAGAACCAGCAGAAATAGTGAATGTTTCTGTTCCTACTGTTGCTGCGACTGCTGAATTCTTTATATTAAGACCTTGGACAGCAGCGGATACAGCAGAAGTTACGAATGCCGTAGTAGCAACTTGTGTGGTATTAGTTCCTGACGATGCCGTTGGTGCTGTAGGAGTACCAGTCATCGTAGGAGAACCGGGTGGCAGGTAATCAGTATTGGATACAGCAGAGTTGAATCCGCCAGATCCGTTGCCCTTTAAGATAGACGTACCTGATGTTGCCGGTGCATAATCAGTACCAGAAGTGGCGTTAGAGAATCCACCGGAGCCAGAACCCTTAAGAATGGATGTACCTGAAGTAGCAGGAGCATAATCTGTTCCTGACACAGCGGCTACAAGTTGATTGGAACTAGCCTTTACAACAGAACCAGAAGTTACTGATGTCTGTAATGTAATAGCGGGGGTAGTAGAAGCATTGGCTACAGTACCCTGGAAACCGTTAGCAGTTACAACGGACACAGTGGTCACAGATCCGCCACTGCCAGCAGCAGGATATATCCATCCTGATCCTGTGTAGTATCCTAATTCCCCGGTACCGCTGTCATAGTAGATCTGTCCGGTTACAGGAGATGAAGGAGCACCGGAATGAACGTGCAAAACGTGGTTTATAATCTCATTTTGAGTCATATCCAGTGTGGTTAAAACTGAAGTTGTCATTTGTTTACTCTCTAGTTACAGTAAACCGTTCCTGAGAACGGAGCAGTAAAAGTTACAATTAAGTTATTCATATCTGTATAAGTAACATCCCCTATTATCATATGCTTAGCAGAACTTACTACTGTAACAGACGGATATTTTTGAAGATTATGATTTACTGTAACTGTGTCTGTTACAGTAAATGACTGTATATAGTTTTTATCAAAACTACCTGTGAATGCAGGCGGACCTGGAGCGAAATTCTGACCCCAGCCCGACTGAACAGGAGTGGCTGTGAAAGTCATTAAATCACCTGATATATGTTAAGAAATCCTACTGGTATAACGGCTGTTTGAGTATCTGTTATGACTTGCACCCAAACTCTGTAAACTCCTATCGCAAGAGGTAGTCCTCCCGCACCAGATCCGATAAGAATCTGGGCTATATTGCCTGTTGTAGTAGGTGCCCATGACGCTGTATACCAGTCTGCATCTGAAGGTACATTATTTGTCGTTTCAAAAGCGAATGACACCGGGAAACTAGTAAGATTTTGAGGAACACCAGAAGTTGAGTAGTTAACTACGTTAGTTGTAAGATACTGAGTGGCGGTTACCGGGATGCTTGTGAAATTATGAGAATCGTCATCGTCATCGTCAGTTACAGGACGTATAGTACCTGGAATAATCAGAGATCTTATATCTTGTATAGCAGTATCATCAGCAGATGGCGCGGTTATATCATACTGATTGCCACCCTCAAAATTCTCGCGTACATGATAAGTAAATGATGTTGGTGTCATATTTGCGTTATCTGTTGCTAATACTGATGCATACAGACGACCGTACTGGAGGTAGATCTTGCCGTCCCCCATCTGGTTAACTCCGATAAGACTGAAATTCAGTCCAGCGTATCTCTGAGGCATGAAAGTAGTATGCCCGTCTATATCGAAAGTCAACGGCGAAGACGGCCAGAAAGTGAGATAACCAGATAGAGGATTCCCACTAGTATCATAGTAGCTGCCATTGACAACAACATAGTTAAGGCCAGCCGGAAAACCGGGACCGTTAGCCAGCAAGGGATTCGTAGCATAGATGTAACCAGGTGCTTGCGACGTGAAACCCGGAATCCACCAGGCATCAACAAGCGGTTCATTTATAGTGTCCGCATAAGGGAAGGACCACAGGCTCATAAAGCTCCTATAATTATATATTTACATAGCCAGTATACACTACCTAAGTGATCTAGTGTATGCTCCAGGTCCATTCAAGTGTCTTGAATAAAGTACGTTAGACATGACTTCTACTTCTGTTGACTGATCTAGATCAGAAAGTTTGGAAAGAATACAAGCCATAGCCAGTGAATCGGGATAATCGTCATGAGCATTGGAAACATTTGGTGCTTCAGCAAGAACATATGGTCCTTTAAATTTCACTTCCAGATCTTCCATCTCCTGACGGAAGCGGGTGTAGACTTTTCTTTTCCTTATCTTAGCACCAGCAGGCCAGGAAATCTGACCGTGCTCTATAAGCTGCATCAGGTATTTCCATCTCTCCGACTGATCTGTGTTAGCTGAACCTAACTCTACAACTTCAACATGAGGCATCAAAACTTTAAGGCGCTGTGCTACTACATCACCAAGACCCCCTGTGTCGATTCCTACTTTCCATAAATTATAATTTGACAGGAATTCAACTATCCGGAAATACTGTTCTTCCCAGTCCATACCTTCAAGATCTAGCCAGTTAAGCACTTGGTGATAGTACATGCCATATGGATCTGGATTATTCCAGTCAACATAGACAATAGTAACAATAGTTCGGTCTTGCTTGCGGCCAACGTCAATACCAGCTACCAGTGGCGTGCGATGATAAGCGTACACAAATGACTGCATAGACGTATCGCCAAGTTCATCCAGCCGTTCGCTGGTGGTGAACATGCCTTTTTCAAGAACCCATATCAGCCGGTAAGAAAGTTTAAATTCGTTAGAGTCAATTCCTATACGGTCCATTTCTCGTTCAACGGACTGCTTGTAGTCAGGATTATATTTAGCTACAATTTTCCAGTCAAATTCATAATGATTTCTCTTTGAGCCTGACGCATGGTAACGTTTATTCGATTGTATAGTATCGTAGAAAACACCTTTGTTAAATGCTGGTGTGCCCGTGAAAACCATTGTCCCATTAGTAGCCGCACGCATAGGAGCTATTTTCTTGTCAACTACAACTTTCTCTGCGCCCTGACATTCATCGATAAGAATAAAGTGATATGTTCGTCCTTCTATAGTTGCTTTAGGATGACATGTTGTCTTACGAACTAGTGAGCCGTTACTTAACTCTATATACCGGCCGCGAACAGTCATCTTAATATCAATATCAGGATCTTCTAATATGAACCGAGAATGATCGGACACTATACGTTCCTGTATACGACCAAATAAGTTATCTGCCTGCTCATCTACAGGTGCGAATGCTCCTACTTTGCAGCCATTACGGAACTTGTAAAAATGCTTAGGATAGACTTTAGCTAGTAACGGAAAAAACACCATAACAACACAAGAAGCTAATGCTAGTGACTCTGTTTTACCTGACTGACGTGAGAAAAGACCAGTTATAGTCGCACCGTCACCTGTAATAAGACTCTCAAATATTCTGGATATAAATTCTGTCTGGTAAGGTCTAAGTTCATCCCCTGGAGGCTGAAATTCATTGGCTATAAGCACAAGTTTCTGCACTAATTTCGGTACAAAGTCTTTGTCATCCTCTGATAAACTTAGGTCATTTTCTTCTAGATCTGATATCTCCATTAATCTCCTTATTCTTTACGTATTTTTCTCCAGTATTATTTGATTTTCTTTGCTTTCTTTAGAGGCTTAGGCTCAGTTACTTTCTTGGTACTTACTTTCTTCTGAGCAGCACGTGTAGTTTTTCGCTTATTAGCTTTCTTAAGAAATTGTCTGCGCTGTTCAGTTTTTGCAGACTGAGGTATTTCGGCACCTTTAGATTTTTCTGCCATTTTATCTCAGCAATCCGAAAGGAAAATGAAGTGAAAGCCACAAGAATAATAGCCATACTACTAATGTCACAACCCAGTGTTCCCATGTCCATATACCAAGATCAAATGGGCGTGACAAACTAAGCTTCTCCAGTCCCCATACTTCTTCGCTGAGAGTGTTAGCTGAATTTTTAAATACCCAGTATAATTCTGGAATAAGAAATGCTAAAATCCATGCTATCCAGTAAATACCAAAGTATGTTACTTTCATTATTTTCCTTTATGATTCCATTTCTTAGCATTCTGTGCAAAAATCTTACGCTTCTTTGTTAGCGTACTGTCACCAGGCTTTATCTTCTTATCTTTTTCAGGCATATCTTTGCTTGTAGATAGCCCAAGTGACTTTCGTAAAGCACCCTGCTTTACTTTTCCTATAGGACCACTAGATTTCTTCTTAGCAGGTGGTCTCTTATTGTCTGCTGCCATAATTCTTTCCTCTCACTTATGCAATAGTAATGCTACCCATCCATAAAGACCAACTATAACACCTAATGCTGCTATAGTTGTTCCTATAAGCCATCTGCGACCAGAAGATCTAGCTTTCTCATCTGCTTCGTGTACTTCTTCATGCCTCGCAAATTTTGTTGTCATGTCTGACTTTAACTCAGAAAGATCTCGCGTTATAGTAGATATCTGTGTACTAAGCACAGCAATGGCGGCATTACCTGACTTTAGAGTATCTACTGACTGACGAATCTCCGTTAATTCACCCCGAAGTTGATCAACTTCCCGACGTGACACGTAGTCTTCCATGTGAATCTCTTTCTTAAATTAGCATTTTAGATCAGTGGCAAGCTCTCCAAGTCGATCATGAAGACCTTGAATATAAACCATAGAAGGTGTAGTACCTACAGGTGGTTTATCGGCATGTAAAGCTTCTAGTGTAGTGCAGAGTTTACTGAATACAATCTGACTTTGCTGTTGCTGCTGACTGCGAGCAGTATTATAGTTATGCTGTATTGAAAAGGCTAAAATTACGCTGATTCCCGCGTTAATAACAGCTACTAATATGATAGCTATAATTATGCCTACTAAGGTCTTATCAGCTTTTCTCGCACTACGAGTTTCATCTATGCTCATAACTGCCTGCTTATCTAAAGCGGATAAAATTGTTACAGGTACTAGTCTACCAGACAAAACAAAAAAGCCCCAAGGCTGAGCCTTGGGGCTTTAAATATGTTACAGTGTATGACCTGCGTGAAAACACGGACATTTCCATGTTCTGTCAGGATTGTCATTTGACGCATTGCCTATCAAACCAGGGCATATACTATGATGGTTTGAGGCACAAAATCCGCACTTGTATTTACCAGGCACGTAGTTATCTGATGTTATCTGTTTTTCTTCTAGCAGCAAGTTCATCTAACATCACCGCCAGTGCTAGTGATGTTTCTTTCATTATCTGTTCAGTAGTTATACTTGTGTTCCTGCGGTACAAAGACAGAGACATACTTAGATCACTAAGGCCAGTATCTATATGGTCTATAAGATCGCCTTTTGCAAGTCTCTTAGAACGTCTTACTGCTGCCTTGTAGTTACGCCAGTTGCGGAATAGTTTCGGGGTCAAAGAATCTCCCTTCTAATGCTTGAAGCAGATGCTTGTCAGGGTCGAGACTACTTGGCTTCCATGTTCCTATAAGGAATGCTTTGCCTGGAAAGAAATGAAATCCGTGTGCCATGCTAACCCTGAACGGGTATTCGTTTTCGTGTACCGTAGTTTTGAAATACAGAGGAACGCCGTAAGCCCTGTCTATACCCCAAAACATGTTGCCCATGTCGTGTGTAATCATTTAACCTATTTTCAGATATCCGAAACTTTCTAATGTCGTGTTTATAAAGCGGCCGGGAGAAGGAGCCATACGGAATGATTTAGCTACTGCTGGTGGTACAGGGTGCTCAGTGCCGTAATCGTATATAGCTCCGTCAGTATAAAACTGAACTCGTAATATTCCCTGAGATTTAGAATAGCCTGCTGCTATAGTACGCCTGTGATCCCATCCGTTACCAGGAAATGCTGTCTTAGTAGGAGCATATGTGAGAGGAATGAAATCGCCGCTGGCATTATCTGACTGAGCGAATAAATCCGCTTCAGTAGCTTCTATATACGGATCACCGTAATACCTACTGTTAGGTATATTCTCAGAGTTAGGCAACGTTGATGCCCTGCCTGGTATAACACCCGGATATCCTCTAGTGGTTCCTTCTTTGTTACCAGTAGCCCACACACGCGCTCTGCCAGCTTGAATCGCAGACTGGTCATCATTTACCTGGTTAGGGTTAATAGCTTGCCTACGGGCCGCTCCGCGCTCTACACCAGCAGATATACGGGGCGCTGGCTTGTTAGTTATTTTAACGCGGCGCTTTGATGCCATCTATGCTCCTGTAAAGAAATTCGGCAGCAAAGTTGACTGGTCTAGATTTTTTCCTAAAGCCATGTCAGTCCATTGCGTGCCGTCTACTGAGGTTTGTGTTTCAGTGCATGTATTAGGACCGCAAAGGTGATCTCCTCTGCCGTAGTGAGCTGACCACAGCCGGTACTGGGAACGTTTGAATCCGTTAGCATTCATAGTCAGCATCAGACGATCTAAGTTAGACGCCTGAGTATAGATAACCGGCCTTACAACTTTACGGGCCATCTGCCGGTTAAGCCAGGCATATACATCTGCTATAGTTGCGTCTCCGGTTTCCACATCTAAGCACTCGGCATTTTCTGACGAATTAATAGCTATAGATAAGATTGTAGCATGAGGAAATTCTTTTTGCAGGGTAGAATATGTAGGCCAGTAACCGCCGACATACCCAGCTACATACTGAGCGTTTTTAGGTATCTGGCTAACGTTAATGCTGTCGTACATTACGAGATTTGCCATGTTATCTCCTTAGATAGTATTTTTTACTATCTAAGTCTATCAGATGACTTTATGAAACCTCTTCGGGCGGCGCTGCTTGTAAAACAACCAGGTATTGTGAATGTTCGCTATGTGTTCTGCTGCTTCCTGAGAAATGAAACAAGCCACTTCACCTTCATAAGATTCACTAGGAGGTATTTCATTAGTCTTAACACACCATCCGCCGATAGTATCTTCCGGCATAGCGAACCATTCTTTATTTAGATAATCAGGCATGGATCTCCACCGTAAACTGATTCTCGTCTTCATCAGTCCATCTATAATGTAATGGCTGTCCTAGTGGAGTTTTTACTTCTCTTCCGCCAGGGAACCTAACCATGTAAGCATCTCTTCCAGCTTGAATGGAAACGCTGTTATCTCCTGTCTTGCTGTACTGTCCAGTTTGGACGGATGCGCGGACCTTCTTCATCCGAGACATTATAGTGCGGGCAATGTTTCCCAGCCTGAACATGCCTTCCCCTTTCATCAAACCTGCATATGTCAACTTCAAAAGAATTATGGTAACTAGTATCATCTGGTCTTCGACGTATCTGTGAATGAAAAACTCTTCGTCTCTCATCCATAGGATCAATGTCCTCTTCTACTTCTTCAAGCGGAGGCTCTACACCTAAAGTTAACTCCCACGGATCATTAACGCCCACGGTACCTTTTACCTTCTATAGTAAAATCCGGCTGGCTGCCAGTACCGCACTCAGCGGTCCATTCTTTACCGCATTTATCACACTTCCAGTCACAATACCAAGTGCCGAATCTCAACCTTGTATTACTATGGTGCGGACTCTGATGCTGAGACTGCTTTATGCTACTACTTACACAGCCTACTAGATTACCCATTTCTGAAACCTTTCAGTCGCCAGTTCCACAGTTGCCAGTATTTCTGTCCTTCTTCTGTACTGTCCCAGTCTGTTATTCTTCTGACGTTATCGACATCCATAAAGTTCCACGGTTTATCCATAGTGACAGCAATAGCAATACGATGAATGCCGTCGCGCAAACGAGTAAAATCCCTGTTAACATAAAGAGGAATAAGTTGACCGTTGTCATGTAATGATTTACGTAGAATAGCATACTGAGTAGAAATGTCCGCATTAACTTCCTCTATCACTTGAGGAAGGAAATCTCCTACTTTCACAAACCCGGTAGGAGAAGGAAAATCTAATTGTTTAATTTTATCGATATGCCATAACTGCTTCATTAACTCCCCTGTAAAATCTTTTCTGCTATTACAGACATAGTGCAAGAATACTTGCCCTTGCTGCTGTTGTATGAATCTACAATACAAAGCCTGTCTTCGTCTTTAATACTGAAATCGTAATCATACCCAAAAAACTCCTCAGCCGCTATGAACGCTTTTCTCTTCATATCATTAAACGTGTCACCATACACATGGACACTTAATCTTAGTCTCTCAGGCTCTCTAGGTGTACTCGGAATTGAGCTAGGAATGTACCTGTAACTATTAGAACTTAAAAGATCCATTATTTTCCTCCATTAGCTAGAATATTTAGTGCTTCGAACATTGCTATTTTTTCTCTCATCCATTTAACTTCTCTAGCATCTGCTAGTGCGTTATGCTTGCTGTCATTTTTTCTGCCGGGATTATAACCTAGTCGTTCCATCTCTTGAGCGACATCGTTAGTCCGCTGAACAAACGGCATATCAATCATACGGCCGTAAAGCTGAGCTAGCACAACATGATCATATGCGGCAAAGTAAGCCCACAGAGAAGGATTAGCGTATTCGACTACAAAATCTAGAACTTCCTTAGCAATCTCTGAACGGCTCTTAACATTAGCATAATCAGGATGACTTTCATCCCATACCGGGAACTTTGGATCTATAGGCTGTGCTAGCGGAAGATAAGGAAGAACGTTAGCTCTAATCCACATATTCTTAGCGGCGTCCTTGATTAGTTCAAGGTCGTCAACCACAGCATAATATTCCTGATTGTCTTCTCTCACCATACCTATTGAAATAAGCCTTATAGTTTCACCGTTCTCAAGAAACTCCGTATCATAATATATTTCCATTTAACCTCCTTAAATGCATATAGCCACCTTAAGGTGGCTATAGTTACGTAGGTACTGACGGAATTGAACCGCCGACCTGTTGTTTGTAAGACAACCGCTCTCCCAACTGAGCTAAGCACCCGTGATCCTAGAAGGAATCGAACCTTCACCGCCAGAATGAGAATCTGACATCCTAGCCGTTAGACGATAGGACCGTTATTTAGTGTTGTCTACAAGAAAACTTTTCTTGCAAGAATTACAGTAGAACACTGATTTAGTAGTATCTTTGTCGTAAATATAAAAAAACGTGGTGTTTTTCTTACCGCAGTGGGTACATTTCTCACCAAACTTTTTTACCATAGTTGCTTCCTTACTTTGCGAAGTAAGACTCACACGAATTACAGAACCACACTTCTTCTCTGTAACGCTCGTCCCATTCTTTGTATCTTGTCTCACTGCTGCCACAGTCTGGACATATCAGCGTCTCACACATGTGCCGCCAGTAGGACTCGAACCTACGACCCGATCTTTAAGAGAGACCTGCTCTACCAACTGAGCTATGGGGGCGGGTGGTCCAGTATTATTAGCGTCCCCTGAACCAAGGGAGGTTTGATTAAGCGGTTGTTACTACGTCAATGAAGCCTGTTGCCTGTCCGTTAGGATCAGGAACACGATTACTGTAGCTAGCTCCTGCTGCTGCCGGAATAACTAGCATTGAGTATGTGTGGCCAGGTGAAAGACCCCATAGATAACCAACGCCTGAACATGTGTAACCGTAGTGAGGCTGGCCTGATGGCGATGTCATACCGTAACCGAATGTTTCGGTTACAACGCAAGAACCATCTGCTGAGTTAACTGGGGGGATATCCCAGCCTACTGTTGCTGTTGAACGACCGTCAGTGATGACATGTCCGCCTTCAACGTACGAACGAGTAGAAATCACAGGACTAGTTGTACTTGTGTCATCCCATGTTACAGAACCTTCTACAGGGTCATTCGTAGTGTTCGTAAACGTTAGTGGTGAGCCGCTAATAGTTGTCGATACTTCAAATGTCGCCGCTGTTACATTCGATGCGGTATTTACATTTGAATCTACAACATATAGAGATACGGTTGTGTCTGAAGACGGTAGTACATAGGTGCTTGTATTACCGGGAGTCTGTTCCTGGGGCACGTTATCAAAGTTGTTAGCTGTTGCATTAGGTGCATTAACAGATAGCCCTGTAGCTGGTGTGTATGTTCCACCAGTTACTAGAGTGTTAACTGCACTAGCAATATCTGCCGCTAGTGTGGTACCAGTAGCATTTGGATTCTGCTGCTGAACAAACTGCTCTAGATCATAAGTTACGATGGTACCGTTTGATGGTACCGGGCTCTTGTTTGTGACACTCAGTGTTGACGGTAGCGTGCTACCAATAGGGAATGTAAAGTTAGTGGTTTCTGTAGTTGCGGCATGAGCTGTACTAGCAAAGCCAGCACCCATACCCATAGTCGCAACAGCGGCAACGCCTACGACTAGTGCTGCGAATTTTGTTCTAAACATGATTTTCTTGTTATCCGTTTCGTTTAGGGAATATTACTAGCCACAGTATACACTGTGGGTCGTGCAAGTAGCCTTCCCGAAAGGGATAGACTCTTATTCGGCGAGAAATTTCGGACAATCAACGGGATCTGCCGTGCCGCTTAAGGGATAGGTTGTGCCACTGTTAATTATCCTTGAGGAAGCGGTGGGACTCGAACCCACACGGGACGCAATGCCCGTACGCTTTTCAAGAGCGTTCCACACCAGCCATGTTAGCGCTTCCATATTTAATTGTTACGCGGAGACAGAAGGATTTGAACCTTCGTGAGACGCAATGCTCAACGATATTAGCAGTATCGCGCAATCGACCAGACTATGCGATGTCTCCATGTTATTTAATTGTTATCATAGTACAGTCTGCCGCAGCAAATACATCTGTCATTCACCAATCGACAAGTACAGCCGCAGCATGTTTCCGGACTCATGTGGTCGCAATTGCATTTACATTTATCGGGTTTCATTTAGTTATTTCCTCCTGTAAGAGCGCCCGACCGGACTTGAACCGGCAAACCTCTAACTTGGCAAGCTAGCATTCTACCAATTGAACTACGAGCACATAAAGCGGAGACTGACGGAATTAACGATCAGCATCTCCGTTTAAGCGAGACCAACGGGATTTGAACCCGTGACCACTACCTTGACAGGGTAGCGCTCTATCCGGACTGAGCTATGGCCCCATGACTGCCTCAGAAGAGAGGCAGGTAAATCTAGTCTACACTATAATCGTGCGGATGTCAAGCTACTTACCTGTAGCACTCGCCTTGAGAATATCAGGAGAACCTAGTAGCTGAACCTGGTGAGTGCTCTCGTTCCATGTAGCCGAACCAGAGACAGCATCCACGAAACCCTCCCAGTATTGGATGTACTGCTGACCCTTGCTATTGACACAAAGGACGTTAGTACCTGTAGAATCACCAGTGTAAACGCCAGTTGGGTCCATCTGACCGATAACATTATCGCCTTGATTTTCCTGGTAACCGCCACCGTCAGGCTGTGCAACCTGCTGGTCAGGGTTAGTAAGCTGATCAGAAGATGCGACCGGCATACCGATAGAAGCACACGAAGAGATGGGATTCTGAATTCCTTGATTGAAGAAGAACGTTGTAGTGTTCTCTCCCTGGGCTTCGATGTCTTCAACATTCTGAAGAGTAGCGCGCTGCTGTGAATAGTTGTAGATATGAACAGGCTGGTTATTAAGTAGATTGTTACTGTCCTGCTGCTGTGCCTGGCTTTCTTGCTGCTGTGCACTAGGCGGCGTAGAAGCTGAGCTGTCAGAACTGCACCCAGTCATAAAAGCTGCCAGAAGAATCGCAGCCGATACCCCACCGACGATAAACTTGTTCATTTGTTTCCTCCTAGATTTTCTTCCTAATTGCCCATGTAGTAATACGTTGAGCTTGGGTTCAGACTACCATCTGAACAATTTGTGTTGATCCACTTGGTATCGACGTTAGCGGCCGGAAGGGAACCGTTAACTTGAGTAGCCAGATAACAAACCTGACCGGCATCATACTCGCGCTGGGACTTAAGCTGATTAGCATAAGTAGTGTCTCCCTGCTGCTGAGCAGAAATGATATCCGTAGAATCGCCATTGACACTCTGAATACCTGTAACAATTCGCTCACCTAGCGCGGACTGAAAGCTGAAAGACCCCTCAGCAATCTGACCTTCACCATTAGTGATTTGCTTCTGAATTTGTAGCTGGTGCTGAGTAACGCTCTTTGTTAGTGTCCACGATCCTTCGTAGATAGCGAAGATCCCGTAAACAATTGCGAAGACTACGATAACAGCAGCTACAAAGCCACCTAGAATCTTCACCCTACCTCCTAGAGATTCTATAATTCTTTGCCACCGTGTCATATGTGGCGTTAACAAAATCGATCTGGTCATCTGTATCAGCTTGTTCTAGCTGAACCATTCTGAGCATTTCAATTTCTTCCATCTTACGTTTCCAGGCTATCGGCGATAGTTTAGTCTTAGCCTGATATTTGAAGCAGTACCTTACGAAAGGCACGCCTACTGCCGTTGATATCAGCAGAGCAACCCCTAGTATTACTAGCATGTTAGACCCTTTAGTGTAGGGGGCGAGTTTCCCCGCCCCCTTGCTGTGTAACTACAAACTACCAGACCCACGGGCATCTGTCAAATCCGGCAAACCGGACATTCTAGACATCCCAGGGCCAACGACCATCTGAAGAATCTTCTATCATTGGTATTAGTTTGAATGTAGCATCTGAAAGACCGCCAAGCTGGTACTTACGGTCCTTACCTACAGGAAGATCAGTAACTTTATAGCCTGCAAGATCGAATGCATACACGTAAGCACTGCCAAAGTTGAAGTTAGCGACACCATAGCCATAGCCGTAGTAGCCATGGCCAGGGAAAGATTGTCCATCAGTGAAGATAAACACTCTCTTGTGCTTATTCGGATCGAAGTGCTTCTGTAGTGCGTCTAGTGTTTGAGTACCATGTCCTACTTCACCGTTACGACGGTTAACTTCCTCCACTATCTTAAGCACAGAAGTACCTGGCTTAACGGTTAGCTTCTTAGAAGAAGAAGCGAACATAACGATATCCACGTTACCTGGAGACTTAGCAGCCACAGCAGCACCGAATAGAGCCGCTGCACCAGCACGTGACATCTTGCTCTTGTCAGATATAGGGGCATCCATTGAACCAGATGTGTCTACAAGCACCAAAGTTGAACTGTCGAACACCGGAATATTCTGAGTAGAATATTCTAGTGCCTGCTCAAGTGCCGCATGGTAGATAAGACTATTAGTCTCATTGAACGCAGAAAGGAATCTGAACGGGAACTGTCTTGACTTCTCTATAACCTCCTTGTTGGTCAGTTTGTTGACAACAAGATCACGCACAGCAGTAGAAATACCTGCCTGCTCGAAATTGCGAAGGTTACGGATAAGAGCCATAATACCCATTGAAGGAATAACTGACTCCCACAACTTGTTCTTAGCCACTTTGGTACCGGCTAGAGAAAGAACATCTTCCCATGTAAGACCAGCAGCCTTAACACGATCAGAGTCAAGAAGAGCCTTGACATCCTTAGCCGCATCAGCCCTCAATGACTGGTTAGCTGAAATCATAGGCAGCAAACTTGTGTCAGTATCAGAGCCATAACGCTTGCTGATTATAAACGAGAACAAAGCACCTTGCCATGGCTTAGAAGGCTTAACGTGAGTCAAATTCAATACATCAGAGAACTTAACTGAATATGCATCGGTGTTGTACTTAAGAACACTGTACTCGTTGTACAACTTAAGTACAGAATCAGAAATACCCCTCTTAACAGGCTTAGGTAGTTTACCAAACTTAGAAAGCCAGTAAGACACAAACTCGCCTGGTTCGTCAGCACGTGAAAGAACTTCAGAAATGATATGGCGATTCATGCCCTTCATGCCCATTGACGAAAGCAGCTCGTCTTCCGCTACAGCACCCTTGTTGTTAAGGCGAGCATACACAAAGTGAGCCGCACCTACTACAGACGCGGTACGGATGTTAGCTTCTGATCTAAGCCAGATCAGAAACTTCATAGTCCATATAGGATCATAAACAGCTAGTGTCTCTACTAGATCGGTGAACCGCTTGTTACGGTCATCACCCTTCTCATAGTAGGTCTTCTCACCGTAAAAGAGGTTTGCACCCAGACGGAAAAGCTCTGTCCTTTTGTCAGAAACAGCACCCTGACCGCCGCCGTAAGTACGAACACCCGGAACTACTGTTGAAGTCATTGGTGAGACTGGGCCACGGTTTACGGTCTTAGTGTTGATCTTTGACATTTTTACCTCCAAAAATATAAAGCCCCAAGTTTACATTCGCTTAATCATTTGTTGCAGTGGAAGAACACATGATTTCGATAGGTCGTAAACCTGGAGCGGTTTTTATAGAAACTGTTACCTTGAGAATAAGATTAAGTCAGCATTTGGGATTATGAGTCCCAGTTCCCGCCATGGGAACCCGGGATGTGGCCCCGGGTAATAGAGTCGAACTATTGAAGTATCTGACTAAAATGCACCAAAGTAAGTTTATAAATCCTGAGAATAATACATAAACAGCAAGGGAGCCATCCCATACGGCAAGGAATCGAACCTTAGCCCTGCGAATTGTTGGAGCAGAAGTAGCTGTTTATTTTGCACCAGGAATATGAAGTTGTGTTGCCTAGAGTATACTGCGGTCACAGTATAGTTTCGTAAAGCTCTACCATTAAGCTACACCGGGAAGAAGCCCCGGCGTCAGGATTCGAACCTGAATCTCTTGATTAACAGTCAAATTGAAGTAACTGTGTACCTTTGCACCTAGGCAAAGCTTATTAATCCAGAGTTTAGGGCGACGACAGATGGCTTGTTATTTTATTTCGCGTCTTTCCAGTTAAACGACAGCCGCATGATTGAGCGGCCGACAGGATTCGAACCTGTATGACGGTCTCCGCATGACATATTTTGAAGTAACTGTAGTCTTTGCACCTGGATTAAGTTGTGTAGTCAAGAGTAAGAAACGATCTCGGAGTTTGAATCTTCAACAGGACTTGAACCTGTAACATTTTCTTTTAAAGAGAAACTATCTGCCATTGATATATGAAGTAACCGAAATCAAACGCACCTTGACTTAGAGGTCCATGCCGGATTCGAACCGGATAAAGTGAGGTTGCAACTCACCGCCTAAGCCTTTTCAGCCACAGGACCATTAAATTCCTAGAGATTGAGCACCTTACGGGTTAAAATATTTTATTTCACCATCAGCAGTTTAAGAGCTGCTGACTAGGATTTGAACCTAGAATCTCAAAATTGATAGTTTTGTGTGTTTACCTTTGAAGTAGCCGTTAGGTAGTGCACCTAGGAATGTCCACAACACTAGGAGGTACAGTATGGTGGAATTTACTGTTCAGAGAATAAGTTAGACTCAGTGACGATTTCAACCTCCACACCCGCGTGTGGCGCTCTCTAGCTTGAGCTATAACGCAAGGACTTAACCTTTGCTGCATTAGAAGTAACTGTGTCTTTTGCACCTGAACTAGTAGTGATAACTGGATTTGAACCAGTGACCGGCAGGATATGAATCTGCTGCTCTACCAACTGAGCTATACCACTAGGTGTGGGACTTGCACCCACTAGTTATCCCAACTCTGTAAATCTGGAGTATAAATCGGCTACTGTGTCTTTTGGATAACTATAGCGTTGTTTGAAGTATCAGTGACCTTCGCACCCAGATTAAGATTACTGTTCTAGAATATATAACGCATCACGGTCGGTTTCTACCATGGTGGCTTAAAAGGCTACTGTTTGAAGTAACCGTAATGCTTTGCACCTAGAACATAGACGCGGGAGTGAGATTCGAACTCACGTAGAACGGCTTATGAGACCGTGCTGGAACCGAACTCCAGTCTATCCCGCAGTGTTTAAAACTCAGAGAATAATTTGAAAACAGCGCATTTACAGACCAATGTGAATAGTGTTTGAAGTAACTGTCTTCTTTGCACCTGAGTAGTATTTTGGAATTAACTGGGATCTGATGTGCCGCTTAAGGGATGGGTTGTGCCACTGTTAATTCCTTGTAGCCCTACAGGGACTCGAACCCTGTTTACAAGATTGAAAGTCTTGTTTCCTACCTATAGAAGATAGGGCCACGATCAGCAAGACTGCTGTGTCACTTAGCTAGCTTCGTTTCGTGTCTCTGCCTTGCTGATGTAACCATCCTACCAGACCCGCGCCCCTTTGTCAAATCGGGGCGAATCGGACATTTCGGGCTACTCTCGAAGCTCTGCTAACTTATCGTGAGCTTCTTTAAAATCATTTGTGATTAACTCAACTTCAGCAGTAACAGGAACATCTTCCGAATCATCAGTGATTTCCACTTTACCGAATCTATCAGTGTAGACGTAATAAGTCATTGTACACCCTAATTAATAAGAAGAAGAGAAGTGCCGCCGATAAGTTTACGGTTCAAAGCAGTAGACTGCACAAAGATAGTATAGTTAGCGTACTGTGTACTAGATGGATCTACATCTACTGTGTGATCAGGCAGGCCAAGCAACTGCCTAGCTTGAGGACCAGTGTAGATCTTCCCCCCGAAACCAATAGCGATATTCTTTTGCGGCTGAATTGTTTCCTTCTTAGTAAGTTGATAGTAAGCTTTACCGATAATAAGCTTCCTTCCAGTGTGGTCGTAGACGAATTCGTCTACTCTCTGGTCAAAAGGCACCGCTATAAGCTGGTGTGTTCCTGGTGACAAAGCATTAAGAGACAACTTAATGTCCGACTCTGTTACCCTATTAAGACTAAACAGGTTCTTACTGCTTCTGATACCCATAGACCTGTTAGTCATAAAGGTAGTAGAAGCTTGACGAACAATATGTCCTACTGTTTCAAGTCCCTTAGCAGATGTTGTATCCCAGATTATTACGTTTTCTTTAGGGAATCCGTACTTTACAGCATAGTTAACACCTGTCTGGTTAGGTACGAAACAAGCATAAGACCAGTTTCCCTTGCCGTCAAGGACAGAAAAGTTTGACTTTAGAGTCAATGCACTGTGTGAAGAACTGTTTTCGTCACCATCAGTAATCACGTACATTAGGAAAGCGTGCTCACCGTATAGTGTAGCGGTCTTATCAAGGTCTTCCATTGCCTTAATGGTGGCGTCAATAAGAGCTGTACCACCAGAAGCACGGTACATTCCCTTAATAGACTGCATTCTCAGCACATCCATATCGTATGCAAGGCACTTGATATGATTGTATCCGGAAGAGAATGTGTATACAGTAACTCTTGTTTCCTGTTCCTGAGCTATAGATTGCTCAGCTAAGTGCTTTACTGTGTCATCTACTACACTAACTACAGTATTTGTTAAGTAATTCATGCTGCCTGATGCGTCTATAACTAAGACAACATGGTTAATAAAGTTTTTAAGTGCCAAAATACCCTCCTAGATAGTGAAAATAGGGTCTAAATGACCCTATTTTCAGTTAAATATAGACAAAAACGGTCAGTTAGTCAAACGTGCCGCCTGTATTTGTTACTTCTGTAGCTGAAACAAGCTTCTGAGAAGTCCAGCCTAGTGCCCAGCCTTCATTAGCAACAGGAACACCCCATAAAAAGTACATGTTATTCTGCTCATGTGCTGAAATTTGCATAATTTAACCAACGTTTGTAGAAGCAATAATCAAAAGTGCGTTCATTGTTACATAGAAACGCATCTGAGGGTTAGGATAAGCAACTGTAACACCGTTTGTGTTGTAGTTTCCGCCCTGAGAAGTCCAGCCAGGAACGTTAGCGTGACTTAATGTCGCGTTATCGTAGCCTAATGGGTATACGCCATCATCAGATGTGCCCAAAGCAGCATTAAGTACGATCTGGAAACCCGCATAACCAACCGCGTTAGCATACTCATTGTAAGAAACAGAGTTAGAATAGTTAGAAGCAAGCTCCTGTAGTGACTGCCCGTTAGCTGAAACTTGAGTAATAGACACAAGAGTAGGCAAAATCACCGTTGAACCAGTAGAACCGCCACCTGTACCGTTGTCAGAGAAGAAAATCCTTGACGGATTAACGCCTTGCTGGTCTAAAATACCGGCTACATAAACTGTAGAGCCTGGTGTGTACACGCCGTTAGTGAAAGAATAAGTTGCAGCATCGGTTGGAGTACCCGCGCTACGTTGAAATGTAGTGTTAATAACAGGAAACCCTGCTAGATTTGCTACTGAAAGAGCCATGTTAACTCCCTAATGGAATAATATTACTCTCACAGTATACACTAAGAGCGAATGACGAGACTCGAACTCGCAGTCATAGCTTGGAAGGCTATTGGTTTAACCGTTAACCAACATTCGCATGGTGCCCCCACTCAGATTCGAACTGAGACGCAATAAAGCACGGGGTTTAAATCCGTTGGATAGACCTGATTCTCCTATAGGGGCTTTAGAGAAACAGAGTAACGCACCTATTTCATTGTTTCATCCGACTGAATGTCGGAAGTTTTGTCTAGCCTCGGCACTTTGAAGGCCAGAATACCTTCCCTAACCATAGCATCTACTACGTCTTGCCTGTCATCATAGAAAATATGAAGGTCAAGTGCCTTAGCTTGTGCCACCTTAAGGGCTGGTGCCTCTCTTGGATGCCTGAAAGCAACCTCATACACACCATCAACATAAGGTGTGTATGAAAGCACCTGCTCCATTATGGTACCCTTACGCCTCGGTCCAATAGCAGAGATGACATATACTTTGTCACCGTAAGAAATATGACGTCGCATAAGATTAACTATCTGATTAGGCCATGCGTCTAGAACATTATGGTAGTCGAATCCTACTCTCACTTAATGGTCCCTCCTATGTGCGGGTACAGGACAGTGACGAATATGATTACTGCACGCAAGTTCGTCACAGTGAATTTTCAGTATACCTACTTTAGCGTGGTCACACTTTGTACTTGTGCAAACCGGATCGCCTTTTCTGTGCTTACCCCGCACGGCCATTATCCTTTTTCCTCCTATTTGATTACGTGCCCGTCCTGGGATTTGAACCCAGACTGTATAAGGTTTGAGCTTATTATCTCTACCGTTGGAATAGGCGGGCTTACGTGAGAGAAAAGAGCATTTATAGGCTATCTTCAGCTCTTACTCTGCTAGTATTTCTCAGACAGCCCGCGAATACTATGCAATAGCCTCTCACTGAGCACAGTTAGCAAGACTGTACTTGTGGTTCAGTCTGGAATCGAACCAGCGCCCATTGCTTTTCAGGCAATCGCTCTACCGACTAAGCTACAGAACCATTTTTTCTAATACCACTGGTGACTATCATTGTTAGTGCAAACATGCTCTTGCAACATAGCATGTCCTCTTGTCAGATCACATGACCCGTCACATCGTGGACATTTTGCAGGACAAGGGTCTTTGCCTCTGTAAACTATATTAAGTCCCATTTAATCCTCCTTATCATAACAGTACCCCGCAAGGGATTTGAACCCTCACACCGTCACCGATACTAGATCCTAAGTCTAGCGCGTCTGCCATTCCGCCAACGGGGCATTGTGGCCGTATTTGACAGGTTCGGCTTCCTGATTTACGGTTTTGCTTCCGCTCTCCCCGTACTAGCCTCATACGGATTATCAAGTTTATCAGAACAGTGATTATCTCAGCAAGTCTCCTAGACAAATTTGTACTTGCGCCAGACTATACTTCGCGTTTGCCACATTGCTGTATAGCCGAACTGTCCTGTTCCTGTAGCACTACGTGGGCCGCCTAGGGATCGAACCTAGCATGTCAAAGACGGCAGGGTTACAGCCTGCTTTCCCACCTTGGGAATTCCGACCCAAAACCTAGGCAATCCGGAGAAAACCTAGGAGTAATCTTAGATGACGACGTTACCGCCGCCCTGAGTTGATATTTAAAGCCTACCAGACCCAACGTCCGATGTCAAATCGGACATTCAGGACAAACCGGGATTAACCGTAAGCTGTACCAGCAGTGATAAGCAAGCCGAATTCATCAAGATAAATCTGAGAATTGGCCGAAGTAGCGTCTGGAGAACCAGCAGAATAAGACAAAGTAACATAGTAAGCACCAGTCTTAGTGTTTCCTGCTGAATCAACAACACTTACCTGCTGTACTTGTGTCAGTGTCGGTAACGCTATGGATGTTCCGTCAGTGTAAAAGAACTTAGCTCTGTTCTCGCCGTCAAGATAACCGGCAATATAAGCACCCGCGTGTGTTGTAGAAACACCGTTAGTGTAAGTAAAGCTCGATGCGTCAACGTTAGTAGCTCCGCCCCACGCAGGGTAGCCACCTAAATTGTAAACTGATAAACCTGCTGACATATTAGCAGCCTCTCATGAGAGAAATAATATTACAATGACAGTATACACTAGGCTAGCAAGTAGTTCTCCGCTTGCTGTATATGAGATCTTTGCAGTCCGTCAACATAATCAACAATTACCTGGTACCCGTTACTTTCGTACAAGTGATGCTGAAAGTCCCATTCGTCTTCTAGAGCTGCAAACTTGCGCCCATCAGCATATTTCTTTGCTGAGTAAGCCTTGTCTGCACCGACAGACGATGAAAACTTCCAAGGTTTCACCTGTATAAAGGGCAGTTCGGGCAATCCGACTTTTGGTGCTATATGTACTGGCGCTTGTGCACCCCACATAGTACACCATACAAGTTCAGAATCGGTTTTATCGGCTAGATCTAGCAGCCATGATCCGTGATTAGGATTCAAATGGACAGTAAAACCATTTATTTCGTATGTTACATGGTCTTTAGACGGACGGACGGGGTTAAGCACCCCGTCCACGTCTATCAGTATCAAGTTACTTTTGATGGACATAGTAGCCACCGTCAGCCCTGCGAGCACTCTTCGCCTTGCCACCGGAGTCTAGGAATTGCTGGTATTGTCTAGCAGTCATGAATACTTCTCCAGAATGATCATGTCCCACATCGATAGGCTTACCGTGATTCTCAGCTTTGCCATTGCAGCCTTGCTTAATATGATCAATCTCTATAGGAAGACCACAGCATCCCCATGTTTTTCCAGACTTCTTCTTAAGACCGGCCGCCAAAGCCATTGCAGCCCTGAAAGCTGACTTGCTGATAGCCATTGTTTCCTCCTTGTTTGTTTGTGCTATGGTCTAGATAGAGGGATTCGAACCCCCGTTATGCCTGACCCCAAATCAGGTGCCATACCAAGCTAGGCGATATCTAGAAACCGGGAGGTTCTTCCATTAAACTACCATACCCATGAATAGTGGATATGACCGGAGTCGAACCGGATTCCCCGTGTGGACAGTAAGGGATTCGAACCCTTATTCGCTTGCTTGCAAAGCAAGTGCCTTACCAGTCGTGCCAACCGCCCATTGTGCCGCTTACGCGGCGGTACTACTAGAAAACCATGTCGATAAACGCATCGAATTCTGCGTCTAGGATATCCTGCTGTGCTCTTTGCATTTCATAAGCAGCAGCACGGCGATTACCCATAGCCAGATCCATCTGTGCTCTTTGCTGAGCCATCTGAGCATCTTCCAGATCCATAATTTCATCGAACTCAATAAAATCCATTAGTCCTCCTAAAACTTGTTACCGTAGTCTGATGGCATTACAATCCAGTTTCCGCCATCCCAGTATCTTACTACACCATCCATGTCAACCCATTGCTCATACGTATAAGGGTTATCTGGCGGATCTTGTGTTCTTATTGATTTATTCACGTTGGGCGACTGGGACTTGAACCCAGGACTATGAAGCAGTAGACATCTTTACGATATAAATTCCCATAGCAACAGCAGCAAAGAAAGATACTGTGCCCAAAGCTGGGTACTTCTTTATAAGAGCATGGGAACCTGCTATTGCAAGATAAGTCCCTGTAACCATAACAACAGCAGCTTGTTCCTCTGGTGTCATTGCTGATACTACATTTTCATAGTCTTGCATACTAGAGAAGCCCATAAATTCTGTTTCATTCATTTAATTCTCCGAATCTGTAAAATTGTTAAAGTTGGGATAGAAGGAATTGAACCTTCTCAAAGTGTTTATAAGACACTTTCCGTCAAACCGTTCGGACCTACCCCAATGCTAAGAATCTCGTAATCCTCAGCCCAGTTGATATTGGGAGAAGCTTTGAAAGGATTTTTGACTCTTAAACGCATACTACCTGCTGGTGCGTCATCAACTGGAATCCAGTATACCTTGTTTAAGTCAGGCGAGTACACGGCAAACAAATCAGCTTCACCTTTGTAACCCTTGTGGACATTTGTGAAAGGACTAATGCTAACAGTGTTGAATACAACACAGCCGTTATCAATTCTGCCAGTTTTGACTTGGATTCGTGTGAAGTTATTGTTTTCTTCAACAACCATATCATATCGCTGGTTGTCTCCAAACGGCAGCAGAACTGTTTTTCCCTGCTTGATTAGCTCGGCTAAGACAACAGCTTCACTTATTTCTCCGACTGCTTTGCTATTCACTAATCTCCTTGTGCTGCTCTAACCGACTGAACTACCGCCCAATGATTACTAAGATTCTTTTTCTGCTTTCTCGACAAGAATCTTAGCAGCGGCAAGCGCGGCCAATTCTGTCTTAGTAAGAGTCTTAGGATCTCTCTTTTCAAGTTCTTTAATCACCTTAAGAGCCCTTGCAAGAGCATCTTCCACTACAGTCCACCTACTTTCCATCCACGGTTAGGTACAGTATCTACAGGTTCACTAACCCACAATACATCCCATAATACAGCAGGTGCATGCTTTAAAGTTACCCTGTCACCTATTTTAACATCTTTATCAACCCAGCATGTAAGATGGGTGTCGTGTGCTTTTAACTTGACTTGTATCATGTGAGTCCCGTGGGATTTGAACCCACAACTCCCAACTTAAAAGGATGGTACTCTGCCAATTGAGTTAGAGACTCATTTTCCCTGAGCCGTACTGATTTTTCCAACCTCGAATAGCCAACTGCTCAAGGTTATCGGCTTTCGATTTCTGAGTATGATGAACTGCGCATAGAAGTTGGCACTTTTCAAGTTCAGCTAGAAATCTTACTTTAGCTATAGACCACATTTTGTTGACAGGAACCTCTTTGTAAACCCAGTCTATGTGGTCTATTTGCAAGTTTTCCGTTGTTTCACATATCGCACACACTCCACCTAGCAGTTTTTTAGCAAGAGCCATTCGCTCCGCATAGCGTCTTTGCATGTATGTATTCATGTAATTGTTATAGTCTTTAGAAGGCATATTTAGTTGTTTTTCTTTTTTGGCTGCATATGTTCTGGAGCAGGTTTCTTACACAAAGAACATCTAAGGACGCCTGTCACTCTGTCTTTAATATAAAAATGTTTACCATTCTGGCAATTACTGTTACCCATACTACTTCACTTTTTTCCAAATGTCAACTAGAAGATTAACGCAGGCTATAATAGCTATTCCTGTACCTAGTCCGCTACCAAAAAATACCTCAAATCCGTGTTCCCAACCCATCTGTCCCTCCTAATATAGAAAGTACCCTGAGAGGGATTCGAACCCCCGACCTTATGCTTAGAAGACATTAGCTCTATCCACTGAGCTATCAGGGCTTGGTTTAGCAACGACACTATTAAGCCGCCGTATGCTAAACGGTATACGCATGTTTACAGGCTGCAGTCCTAATATCTAGAATTTTGCTGTCAGAACCTCAAGTCCAATAAGTCATGCCTGACTTTATGCTCCGCACCGTCAAGGACTCAAGACGGTGCAACCTTCTATATACAGAAGACCTTTCATCCGGATTTCATATCTGTACGGGAGCGCGCCCTGACCTGGACTCGAACCAGGGACCGTCACTTTAGGAAAGTGTTATTCTATCCTCTGAACTACCAGGGCGTAAAACTATTTTTCCTTCTGCTCTTTCTCTAGCTTAACTACTTCCCTTGTACGACGAAGCACTTCAGCCTTAAGCTTTTTAACCATAGCATAACTATCCGGGTTTCCGCCATTGCGGTCTTTGATTAGTTGTATAGCCTCAGCCAAATCGGATTCAGCATCCGCTAGAAGCATCTTAGCCAAACCTAGAGTATCAGCCATTCTTTCCTCCATCTCTTGTTTTCTATGTTGGGGAAGAGGGACTTGAACCCTCGGTCTTTTCCTTATCAGAGAAACGATTTCACCAGCTAATCTACTCCCCATTGTTACTGTGGAGTCAAGAGATTTGAACTCTCCACCCATAGTGGCCAATTACGGGTTACACCATTACCCCAGTACACCCAGAGGGAGTCGAACCCCCATTCCTAGATCCGTAGTCTAGTGCCCTGTCCATTGAACGATGGGTGCATGTACTAAATTTGACGAATGAGACTTTACTTATCAGTGTATTCTATGATTCTCTTGTACGGGCTTTAGTACGTGCCCTTGGGCGAACATCGAGAATTGAACTCGAATATTTGGTTCCACAGACCAATGTTCTACCATTGAACTATATCCGCCATGGGTCACGCAATTTTATGCTTCTTGCGTGGAACAGCTTCTGTATTTACAGCTACAGATCAGCAGGAGCCCTTTTGTTCCGACATCTTGTAAAGCGCGCCCGGAACGGGTAATGCTCATACCTAGCAGGGCGACAGGGACTCGAACCCCAAACTGCGGTTTTGGAGACCGCTGTTTTACCATTAAACTATCTCCCCAAGTGAGAAACGCACTTACCTATGCGCAGAATTAACGCCGCCTTCCCCATCCGGCATTATTGCGTTAAGCATAACCACCCATGCGATAGCCGCCGATATCGCCCTAGAACCCTCAGCGCATCTCTCTTTGTTGTTATGTCTAATACCCTACCACACGTCCGGCCCTTTGTCAAATCAAGTGACTGAGACAAAAATCCGCGTATCGTCACCCTTCGGGCGAACCACCGTACCCTGGGGCAAATCGGACATTCGGGACGTAACTAGTTTTCCAGACGTCCCTCGAAGATCCATCTCATGCATGTGATAGCGTTTGCAGAAACATTCATCCCAGTCAGATCCACCGGGGAGGTAAGCCTTGCACTCAGGATCGTGCTTAGCATTAAAAGCATTAACCGTTTTGTCAGCCTCTTGTTTATCAAGAGTAGTCATAATACACTGATGGTAACTATCCCACGGAACTTCAGCGCATACTACGTAGCAGATCACTTAAGGAATGTTTCTATCTTGCCGCGCTTCATGAATTTTTCCATGTCAACTTCACCAAGTACGTTGGCTTCTATAAGTTCAACCTTGACATCGTATTTTCTTGGCTCATCGAACCCCGCGTAAACATATGTCTGCACAGCCATTTGCAAACCACCATAACGCACTCTTGGCTTGCTTGCCCATCTAAACCTAGGGTTTATCTCTGTTCTCGTAACCCTGAACAGATGACGCTTATTGTTATCGTACATTAATCCTCCTGATTGAGCCATTCAAAGTCAGCTTCGCTAAGCTGGCCGCCAGTAGACGGTGATACATATATTTTAGGATGGCGCGGCCTGTACTGACAACGATACACCCATATACCAAACACTTCAGCATGTACCATAGGTACACCACAGCATTCAAATGTCATTACGCTTCCCCCCAAAGATTCGAACTTCGATTCATGGTTCCAAAGACCACTGTCCTGCCATTAGACGAAGGGGAATAGAGCTTCCGCCCCAAGATTCGAACTTGGAACCACATGGTTCAGAGCCATGTACTCTGCCAGTTGAGCTAGACGGAAATATGCCGCTTACGCGGCTGTTGTATTTAACTCGATAATACCATTTATGTCAAGTGCTTCAGTTTGAACAGCTAGCATCTGACTATTTTTCATGTAGCGCTTCTGCCTGTCCTGAGCTTCCTGGCGTTTACGTGCCTTTTCTGCTTGCATAACACCTTTGTTAGGACCATATTTACGTGGCGGTCCTTGCGGGCCTGTGAATTTATACCACTTATCCAAAACTCTTCTCCCACCATTCGGCGAATACAGGACCGTTGAACTTCAGAACATGGCGAAGCTTGTTACGCTTGCGGTGACCCTCAGCATTATAACGCATATGCGACGGCTTCTTGCGCTTATTACCTGTTTTGCTATGTGCCATCATACCCCCTTAAGCTTCGCTGTGGTCGTACGTAACTCCCTTATTAGCACATTTAACACAAATATGTAGATTAGCTTGTGCGTCACTCATAAGTTTGTTAAATCTCATTTTATATTCGCAGTGCTTGCACCTGTAAACGTATGTCACTTTCCCTCCAGCCACAACTTCCAGAAATCGTCGAGAAGTTGCTTCTTTATGTCTTCTGCCATTTCTTCCGCTAGATTCCATTCCTCTATAGGAATGCTATGTTTCACACGAAATTCTTCGGCATGGCGTTTAGCATCTTCTAGAGCTTTAGCCTCAGCTTTAGCATCCATTTTCCTCCTGTCGAGCCAGATATCGGATTTGAACCGATGACCGCATTCTTACCATGAATGTGCTCTACCGACTGAGCTAATCCGGCTTGTGGCGTCAGTAGAAATGCTAGTTTAAAGCGCTACTATATCTAGTATTTCTTGGGGCTGCTGTCGGCCGCACCAGTTATTCCCCTTTAGAGCCACCTAACGGATTCGAACCGTTGACCTGCTCATTACAAGTGAGCTGCTCTGGCCATCTGAGCTAAGGGGGCGTATTTCTAATTGTCCTTACGGTACAAGTAAGTTGTAGTACGACAAGCAGGGCATTCTTTCCTGATAACTTTGTCAGTGTACTTAAGTTCTGATATTTCTTCGCAAAGAAGACATTTGTATTTATTCACGCTCTCACATCAGGACTCGAACCTGAAACCTATCGGTTAACAGCCGAACGCTCTGCCAATTGAGCTATGCGAGATTGATGGGGTGGGCTTTTTCCTGTATCCCTTGCAACAGTGCGGTGCCCACTTGAACCATTAGGTGCCATTAGCGGTTATTGGTTTTTACTGCCATCGATTTTGATTGATTTGAGACTTAGAAAAGAGACTGTCAGGTAGTCCGCCTGACAGAAAGAACACTACCAGGCCAGGGATCGCTTGTCAAATCGGACATTTCAGGACAGGTCGGACAAAGCGTAGGAAATCTCGTTGTACGCTGAATCTATGGCAATCAAAAGATCATGAAACTTACCATCAGGATCAGGCACTTCTTCTATATCATTTGTTATATCGGTTAGGGTTAATAGCAGCCCTTTAACTAAATCTTGTACTTGTTTCATATATATTATACTCCTAAAAGTCGATCCATGGTGTGCCCACAGCGAAAGTAGGTATACCGAGGGACTGCCACATTCTCAGAACTTGCGGTCTGTCGTCTATAGCGAACTGAATATCGTATTTCGGTTCTATATGATTACGGTAAATTTCTTCCTTCACTATGTAGTCTTTCCTGTAATCAGGCAGACCGTTAGCCAGCCAGTCAGGACGCATAAACAGCTCATTGTCGTAAGGCGTGAAAACATTCTTACCGAGCCATTCCTTTGTGTCGTCACGGCTTCTCTCCGGTCTTCCTGATACAAAGACGCAGGTAACGTTATCTGGTTCTGAAGGAGACAGAATAAGACTAGTTACGACATGGATGACATGAGGATTAGGTTTGTCAAGCATAACTTTATCGTAATCGAGATGTCCCCTGATGCCTTCGTGGTCCGCCACTGTGCCATCTATATCACATATGAATGCTTTTATTTTATTCATTACCCTCCAAGCAACAGCCGTCGCATCCGTGAACAGATACGTCTCTTTTAATTGTCTTGTTGAATGCTACATCATCAGGGTCAGGGTGACCAACACCGTGAGGACACAGCCTTTCCATCTTCTTAGCATCTGCTCTCCAATTCTGCGGCCATGCAGTCATATGATGATCGGAAGGGTTATGAATGCAGCAGTTACGTCCCTGGCACATTTTACTGTTATGCACTCTAAGAGTCTGGCCGCCGACAAGGGTAACATCTTCCATGTCAAGTATCTTCTCTGCTGAATCCCAGAAAGCATCCCATTCGTACTCTTCCATAGACCTGCCGACATGCCATGTGTAGGTGGCGTTGTTAATGTCAGGAGAACAGAAGTAGCACGGGTAAGCTTCAAATGACTTTTTCCTGGATTTCATCAGTGAAGCAGCGTGCTTGTGTGCTGTCAGGAAATCAGAGTGCTTAACCTTGGTGCCGCATGTTGAATCTCTGCCGTAGTATCTTCCCGCTGCAAGGTGTACTTTTATTTCCTTATCGGTAGGATAGATTAGTTCCAGCGGAAGGTCTATCATCTCTTCCTAATATCGTATGTGCGTCCGGTTACTTTGCGGTTTGACATTGACTCGTTAAGCATAACAGCACGTCTAGATGCTGATGACTTGAACAGGAAACGGTGAGCGTTATATGCTAGCTCCTCTGTTTCCTTGATGTAAATTTCCCATTTCTTAAGCACTTATAACCTCAAACTGCTGTGTGTGAGCCGCTACTGATGTTCTTACAGATTTCTTAGCCTTGGCGATTAGGTGCTTCGGCGGAGTTGTCCGTGTAGCAGTAACAGGGGTAGGCTCATTGCTTACCTGGTTCCAGGTAGTCATCTCTACTTTGTCGAAATGTTTCGGGTGTACCATGTCATGACCTTCATCAAGGTCGCACACAAGTATAACTTTTCCTGTCACAGCACTTCTCTTGTTTGACTTGCAACGAGCCATGATTCTCCCTACCTGTTGAAGATTATGTTAGCCGCGTATACCAGTGACATTCCGTATGTCATCAGAATTGAGTCTAGCCGGTCTGGTGCTTCTTTGTCTGACGTGATTTCCCTTCCAACTTCAGCCAGTAGCCTGCCTGCCGTGTACAGTGCGGTTGCGGCGCTGTTCTTGTCTAGTTCGTCACCCAAGGCTGTTGCGAAAGAAGAACCTCCCGTGCGTACTAATGACATATCCGTACTATTAGTATTACTGTCTACTATTGCAGCTAATTCCTTAGAAGCGTTTACTGCTTCTTCTAGACTACAAGTATCTTCACTACTCAATATATCCTCCTATATTACGACTGTATGTGTATGACCAGTGGTGACCACTGGTACCATGTCTCTGTGCTATGTGTGGTATGAGGCTACCACAGACATCGGCATTTGTCAAATCGGACATTTCGGGACATACGCGCATATAAAGGTGCGAAAATCTGGACTTGACAAGACGGCCGGTCCATGATAGTCTGATGACATGATCGTACACGTGGACACATGGAGGGAATCGACACATGGAATTTGAGAACGGAACAAGGGTATCGTTCGAAGTAACAGGAACAGTCATCAGTGACGAGTCGTTCCTAGACAAGATGGAAGAAATCTACGGGCCTGTAGCTAAGAGTATGGACATAACGATGTCAGGACGTGACTTCACCAACATACTTCTTGACAACGGAGTTGTTACCCGGATTGATACAACAGAAGACGAACTGGGTATAGCAGTTAGCAGGGTAAAGCCTCGCTACTGGCCTCCTAAGAGAGATGATGTATGGAGAGACGACCATGACGGATCTTGGTATGTAACCGAAATGGATTTCGGTAACCGTAAGGGAACACGTATGAAGCAGTTTACAGGAGACGGAGAAGTTGTCCGCAGTTCTGTTGTTTTCTTGCAGGAAAACGTGCACCCTTACCTGCTTATAAGAGACGGAGAGTACCTAGGTGTTAGTTAAAGGCAAGCCGCTTAAGCTTACATATGCTGGATCTGTAATATCTGTCAACTCCGACAGAAAAGCAACAATAGCCAATATAACCGTTATGCTGAACGGAACTTACTACGTGGCTACCGGAAGTAGCTGGAGAGACAGTGGAGACCCTTACGACAAGACTAAGGGAGATCTTATCGCATTCAGCCGGGCTGTTGAAGAACTAAGAGACGTTCTGAAAGAAGAAGTAAGGAAACTAGGAGACTAATGGAGACATTCAACTTCACCAAAGCCGGTTACGCATATCACTTAGGGAATTTCCAGTTCTACTGGATTTCCAAGGACACCTACTATGAAGTAACACATTACGGCAGGACTGGAATTATATGTCAGGTGCATCCGTACAAAGGAGAAGAAGGCACTCTAGGGCAAGACAGTAAAATGTTCACCGTAATAGCTCACGACTATCCCGGTGTAGGAAAACTTGAGCAGATGGTGAAAGGCGCGGATCTTCTGGAATACATAGATTCAATTCGCATGGGAAGAGGAATGTAAAATGGCAATGGCGGCTCTAATTGCGGCGAACGTGGTAAATCAGTCGGCGGCAACTACAGCCGCTAAAGTCAGATCAAGATACGCTAAGTTCGATACTAGTCTTCTGTACACTGTTAACGACGATTACTCCACCCACCCGTATCCTACTAACGAGGAACTGGGGATACAAGATGTTACTCGTACTACTCTAGGTCAGCCGGTACTTAAGGAGGACAAGGATGTCTACGGTCTTCCTAAAGCTGAGACAAGGTGGGAAGTATTCAAGAAGATGTGGATTCCCAACTTCAAGTACAAGGGCAGGAGACGTAAATGATAGAAATATCAGAAGGTCTAGTCAAGGTAAATTACGTAGAAGCATTACACGAAACAGACGAGTTTGTTGTCTACATGGTCAATACTGCTACTAAGAGACCTGAAGTCATAAGCTGGAATAGCTCTATTGTTACCCTTCTTCCTGCTGACAAAGACTGGGGCATGATTCGTCCCATGGACTACACGGTTATCCGGTTTCCTGAGAAATTTGGATATACATCAGTGTACCAAGAGGAGCGGTACTGCGTGTTCTTCATACAGTTCAAGACAGAGCACGGTACGATAGTATGGGAGAAGGATGACACAGGTAGTTAACAGCATAGGATACGGAGACGGCTTCCAGTACAATTTATCATCTCCGGTGGTAGTGAACACCGGAGATACTATGCTGGTAAACGGCACTCCGTTGACATATGACGGACGTGGATGGAATTACGGTTATAACACGATTTCATCAGGATCAGCAAACGGAACATGGAATGAGGAAAATATGAATAACGTGGCAAATGTTTACGACAACCTTATCTTTACAAGAAACTGGTGCTACGAGCCGTGGTCGGTTACCAATATCAAGACCGGCAAGGAAGTAGGTAAGGTCTACGAGGTTAAGAGAGGTAGTCACGTAGGACTGAACAACAACAGCAGTTTTTACAGTGTCCTGGCTGACGGAAAGATCACTTACCCTCTTCTTAGCTGGAATGCGCTTCTGGAGAAGCTTGGGGGATAAGAATGCCATTCTGGCACGAATGGTAGTAAAATGATAGTAGTCACAACTACTATCACAGGAGCTTTAATGGCAACTATGTACTCACCAAGGCATTCAGCTAACTCAATGCCAAGGGTGCAGCCCTTTGCCGGGAACAACACCAGGAACTTACAGCCACAGCAGTTTGGTACCGGAACAAGGTCAAGCGGTAATGTCAATACAGGATTCAATCCACTGACATATCAGGGCGGTGCTCACAGAGCAGGATCAGGCGGCATATTCAACATGTAAATGAAAGGGACTTCGGTCCCTTTCAGTATTTTAGGAGGAAAGTGGGACTTTACTGCATAGAGAAATGCCCTAAGTGCAGAAAGAACGTGTGTAAGTTCACCAGTAATCATGGTCACAACCTAAGTAAATGGCAACACGAATGCAAGGGCTGCGGAGGAAAATGGGATGTCTCGTTTGTTCCGGGGAAAGACTAGAGTAAAACTTTCAGTAGTAGAAGATCACTGGCCGGAAATTCGTATAGTAGAAGATATACCTGTAGAAGGTATTACGCCGCAGGCTCTTATAATCCGCGTAGGGAGTGTCTTCACTTACGATTCAGATCCGAAGGCAAGAACAGGAATATGGGTAAATTACGATTCTGGCGACGGAGACAATCTCTACGGGCCGGTACTGATGGATTACGAAAGCTGGAAAAAAGTAAACAAGCACGTAAAGAAGCGATGGAGGGACAGAACATGGCCAATCTACATCTGGTTCGACAAGATGACGGCGAAATTGTCCGCGTTGGACATACAGTTGAGATAAGCAAAGTCATAGAAATTACAGATATACTCAGCACCAATTCTTACAAAGGTAGTGCCTTTGTAAAAGGCGATGACGGAAAGCGCTATCTAGTAGGAACAGAATGGGACTTCAAGTTCGCTACTCCTAAGACATGGCCTCCGAGACCTGGGGATGTATGGAAGACCAACGATGTTAAATACGCCGCTATAGCACGCGGTGACATTATAGTGCTAGAACCAATGACAACCAATGACAGGAATGTCGTACTTCCTTCAGATTTCGGTTCGTTCCTCGCGCAGAACCCAATACTAGTCTACCGCGAAAGGTAAGCTATGGACATCATAAAAGGAAGTAATGTAAAAGTTACCCTTAAAGGTATCGTGACGGAAGTAGTTCAGGGAGGATTTTGGATCAAGCACCCAGATAGTCCTAACTCAAGTTTCATCTACACGGGTCATGGGGTCACTGTAGAAGACATGCCCCTAGAAAGCCCAGAGAGCCAATCTGGGAGGGTTTATAAGCTAGACGAGTCCGGGGCAGCAGTTAGGGCTTAAAGTCGATCAGCGTGGCTGTACGGGCCTTACAGGAGGTACTATGAACAAGGAAGAGATCGTAGATGAGATACATAAAAAATTTTATTCCGAAACTAGCCTTGAGCCGCTTCGCCAGGCATATGATTTCGGTTACGAAGAAGGCTACCGTGACGGCTTCAAAGATGGTCAGTACGAAGCGGATCACGGATACCGGGAATGAAATAGACCAGGTGTGGTCGGACGCTGAGATAGGATACTATCTAAGGCAGATAGCTGACAAGATAGACCCTAATCCTCAGTTCAAGGAGATTTAATGAAATGCGGTTTCAAATGCCCCTCATGCGGTGGAAATTGCAGTAAGGACTCGGTATCCGGTCTGCACTACTGTAAAACTCACGGCTTGTGGCCTAAGATGAAGTAGGCGGCAAATGCGAGCTAATCTTATAAAACTTATGATACCGAAACAGTGCCCGGAAGAATGCGGCACATGTCATCATCAGTGCATACAAGACAAAGGTCATAATGTAAAAAAGAAAAAACATATATGCTTCTACGGCCATGAGTGGCAGTAATGGAAAAATTCTGCATGATGCCGTGTCCTTACTGTGATAGCTGCTGTCAGTTGCTGTGGCTGCACATACCAATGGTTGTAGAGCATGTATGCGCTAGAAGGCACAGGTACACAAACGATGACGTGCTCAAGCCAGTGTGAAAAATGCGAAGGTATATGCACTCAGCTCAGCAAACATGAAATGCACAAGTGCCCTGTAGGACACAAATGGAAAAACGAATGGTGGGAAGAATAATTTCCAAGATAGAGGACTAAATTTGCGTAGGTCCATACTGAAAACGCCGTGCTCTAAATGCGGATGCTGGCATGACATAAGAGGCGCAAGACCTCACTGTGAAAATTGCAACTGCAATCATGTAGGAGCGGGCAGCCGTGTAAACGGTAAATGCCCGTGCTGCGGATACTGATGCCAAGGCTTAAACTACCGCCTGGAATACCCGACCAGTGCGAAGAAACAAACAGATGCCCTGTATGCGGCGATGACTGTATAGAATACAAAGGGCACAGACCGAAAATAAAACATCTGTGCATTAAATGGCATGAATGGGAGTAGAAAATGGCAAGAAAACCGTGTCCTGAAAAATGCCCTGTATGCGGAGGACAATGCCGGTGGACAGCGGGACATGTGATACTGGACAACACATGGCACCAGTGCTATGTCAACGTTACGCATCCATGGCCTAAAACAGAAGACTAAATAAGAAGGGAGGATGAAATGAGAAAATACGTGATGCTTTACCTGTTCGGGGTTGTCATGTTCTACGTGTTGCAGTCAGTAAGCCCCGCACTTGGTTTCATGACTATGGCTGCTTCATTTAGTCTTCCCTTCCTTAAATACTCACTGCGGGCAGCCAGAATAGAAGACGAAAGATGCAGGAGTGAAAATCTCAGGGGAATACGCTGATGGTTGACTGCAACTACAAGTGGACTAATACTGACCCCAACGCAGAAAGAGGACCCGACGGCAAGAAACTGCACCCTTTTCACATATGCACTAACTTGGCTCACGCTTTGGGAACGCACAAATGCAAATGCGGTGTAATCAAAGTTAAAGACAAAAGAAATTGAAAAAGGAGGAGACATGGATTATTTCCACAAAGGCGATCTTGTTACGGTCACTATCAGGAACTTTAAGGTTATGGAAGACGACAGTCTGAGAGGTGTTCACGACGGCATAGCATATTCAACAAGAGCAGGAAGAATATCTGACGAAATTTTCCTGTCACAGTACAGCGGAGAAATCTCAGCTGTCAAGGAAACACGTGCCAGCGATTTCCGTCCGAAGGTAGGAGATATCTATAAGGCAGACGGCAAGATCTGGTATGTCAGGAAATACAACGGTTACAGCGGCACAGTAGTAATCGAAGACGGAGAAGGAAACTCTTACTCTGACGACAAGTACAACTTGAGCAACGAACTGGAAAGTTTCGGAAGGAAAATGCCCAGGCTACTGGTAAGAGACGGCAAGGAGGTTTAATGAGCAGTCACAGATGCCAGGAAAAATGCTGCAAATGCGATTATCAGTGCTGTCTTCTGAAAGACCACGCAGGGTACGAGTTCATAAAGAAGCACTATTGCTCAGTGCATTTCTACATGGTAGATCCAAGACCGTCTGAGTAAAAGGAAACATGTCGAAACTAAGCAGAGAACAGCAGGCATCAAAAAACGGGGGATGGTATTCCTGCACTTCCAAATGCCCTAAATGCGGCAGGGAATGCAGCACGTTCACAGGAAGAACTCCCTCCGCTGAACATGAAAAGCACATGTACTCCTCTATGCCAGCGCACTCTAAAATAAGAGGCGGCGACAATCACAAGTGCACTAGCTGCTGGGTGTACTGGGCATAGTCTAGCAAAGGAAAAATACAATGGGTATGAGAAAAAACAACAACGGCCGGTGCCCTTCACGATGTGACAGAGGGAAACTTACCGACAGATGCACAAACCAGTGCAATCTACAGATCAACCATCACCGTGATTTCTATTACGATGACGATGATAACAAGATTCCGCAGACACCAAAGAAAATGCACGACTGCGGCAAGCACTAATGGCTAATATTGACCCAGACTGCACTTATCAGCAGTGCGGGCACAGAAGAGGCAGCACTACAGGACCGCACTGTATTGACGAAAAATGCCCCAACTGGGTTAACAAATGCGAGAAACACCGTACAGACGGCAAGAATGGAAGTACAATGCCATGGAGATCAAGGAAGCCTGACAAGTGAGTAACGTATGCGGGATACAGTGCCCTTACTGCGAAGGGCACTGTAAAATTAAACACAAATACAAGCCGCAGCATCATATATGTGATACGAATGATTTCCATACATGGACAACTAGTTAGGAGCAGCAGTGACTGACGTGGTACTTTGCGAAAACAAATGGGTTTCGCTTATAGAAAGAACACTAGACGGACATGACCCTTACGTGTACTCCCATGAAACCAGATGCCAGGGAAGAATAGTCGCGCTGCTTCCTTACAGGGTTAAAGTTGTCAAAGGCATCTGGGAAAACACAGAATACAGGGAATATCTAGTTAAAAGCGAGATGACCCCGTGCTGGACCCCGGAAAGGATATACAGTGCTATCACAGGAGGATACGAAGGCGGTGACATAGCCGATGACGCTGTTAAGGAAATGCTAGAAGAAACCGGCTATGTTATAGACAAAGACGAACTAATAAGTCTGGGGACAAGTTACGCCAGCAAAAGCTCTGACACCGTATACAGCCTGTTTACCGTAGATCTTACCGACAAGCAACCGGGAGATGCTAACGGAGACGGAACCGAAGAAACACAGCAGTCAGTATGGATCAGCGGCGAGGAAATAAAAATGATACAAGACCCGCAAGTATCCGTTATGTACATCCGGTTGCAGCACTGAAATAAAGGAGGAACAATGGGACTTATAATGTGCGATGCGAAATGCCCGTCATGCGGAGACAAATGCCAGTGGACAAAATCATGGCACGCCAGATATCCGGGTGACGGTCATGTATGCAAGAGATACAAGCATTTGTGGCCGAGATAGGAAAATCAGATGACTGAAGAAATACAGCAAGCCTACCGTGATCTAGACGCGGCGCTCACACGTATCAAAAACACCAAGCCGGGAAAAACAACTAGCGGACTGGAAGCACTGTACGGCAACGCATACTCCAGACTAGTACGACTCGGTGAGCGGCCTAAACTAAGAGGAAAATACAGGATTCAGTAAATGGCTGAAGAAATGTTCAGCAGCGAAGAAATCCGTACAATAATGTATGAAGTTAACGCTCCAGGAATGCTGAAAGTAAAAGACAGATACGGGATGCCGGTACTAATACCCGCCCAGTCAGTCACAGAAATATTCCCTAACTGGGAAGGTAAAATACACTACAAAACAGCAGGCGGCTCATACTACACCGGCCCCTACAGGCATACCTACGAAATACGAAACGAACTGGAACGAGTAGCAACACTAATAGCTTAAGACTCCAGCAAGGAAAAACAATGACACTTAAACCAGGAAACAGAATAGGCATCCCCAAATGTACCTGTCAGTGGACAGACAGAGGCGACTACGAAGGGCAAGGCGGAAAAGGGCCAAAAGATTCTGATATGGAAAGAAGAGAGTGGATGGGCAAAACATACTATCGTCTGATAACTAGTCATGACTGCCCAGTACACAGTTAGGAAAATTCATGAAAATAAAACAGCGCTTCAGTGAACTGATGACGGTATTAATGGTCATAGGAGACCAGATTATGGGCTTGAGGCAGGATATAACAGAACTTAGGAAAGAGCTGGCGGAATACAACGGCAGAGAAGCTAAAGATATTACGATGCGCTGGGAGTAAACAGGCTCGCCGCCACCTAAATAGAAAGAAGGAACATGGAACAACTAAAACCAGTAGTACAAACTAATGATGTAAATTTTGGATACAAGCTGAAAAGGCTGCTGGAACTAAACCCAGGTAAGCTAATCAGAAACACTAGTCTATCAACAGCGCTATCTTGTGCTACAAGTCAAATCACAGGAGCTATAACACATCTAAATAGAAGACTAGACACGGACGTGCATTTCGTAGCTCAGGAAATACCAGGAGCACCAAGAGGACTGTACTACTATGGCCCGAAAATTCAGCAGGATGAACTACTAAAGATGCTGGATACATATACAGGTGTAGATGACCTAGAGATTCCCTGGTAATGTGCTACAACCAAATTTAAGCTAAAAACCAGCCGATTATCACTTATGGTAGTCGGTTTTGGTGTTTCTAAGGCAAAAGCAAGTGTTTAACGTATGTAAAAATCAAACACTTTTCCTTCCACTGGCTACTGAGAGTGACAATGATAGTAGTCTGAATGTGCTACATATAATGCCATACCACCCTTATGTACTGTCTAACTGAGTCTAAAATCCCTGCGTCTCTAAAAATTTTACGACCCTATCTACTGTTTTACTGTAAAATTGCTAAAACATTCAACTCAGATCTGGTCTCCCCCACTCTCAGAAACGGACATTAAGGATGGGGGGGTACATAACGGACATTAACTGTAACGGGATGATAACGAAATGGATGTGTGACTTGACAATGCAATACTTGTATGAATGTGAATGTGTGCAGAGTATGTATGCATGTCTATGTCGTCATGTTTCACGTGAAACTTGGAGGAAATTGCTGCCTGGCTATATTACGTGTGTATACGCATATATCTATGTTGTGTTAATCATACTCATGTTAGTTACTGGTTATATTTAAGGGTATTAATAATTCTAGTGGGCGGCGGCAGAGAGTAACGGGTTATTGCTAAAAGTAACTCCCCTCTGTACGGGGCAGAGGGGAGGCTAGGAGCGGCTGAACTAGTGGGGGGTTGTCCGGGTACCTAGGGACTGGTCTAGATGGCTTAGCGTGTCTCTGCGGCCCATCCAAGGGGTAACAGGGACAGTGAAGCCCTTGCATATCCACCATGGGCAAAGCTGACGGAAAATGGCCTCCCCGCAAATGCATTTAGCGGCTTGCCAGTAACCAGCGGTAGAGACTGGCTTATTGGCGTTAACGTGAAAATGCATTAGCTGATAACCAGCGCTGTGATTACGGAGATACCGGCCATGGCGAGGATAGAGAGAGTGATAGCCGTTTCGTCGTTAATAGTTGGGCGGGGAAAACTCAAGCTCCGGATAAAGCGACTGGCCTTATTGCGGAGCTTGATTAGCGGGGTAAACAGGTTATCGTCAGCCGTTACCTCTGCCATACGGTACGAATAAGGCATTCCGTCATAGATAACGGGTAGCAGTGTGGTTTCAGTAATCGATGCTTTACGCGGCATGGTCTTGGTGTGCTTAGGCGCGCGGGTGTTAACGGGCATAGTAGGAGCATGCATTTCCAGAGTCCTTAAATGAAAAGAGGGGGGCATTTAGCCCCCCTCTGCCGGATTTGGTTACTTGGCTTCGGTAGCGGGGATAACAGCACGCTCGCCAGCGTTGAATTTATCCGGGGTAATGCCGGTAGCGGTTTGGAACTTGATAACCACATCCTGAGACATCTTGCCCTGGTTGCCGATGGGGTTGCCGTTAGCACCCTTCCAGCCCATCGCAGACGCATAGGCGCGTACATGCTTCGTGTATGCGTTGCCCTTACCGGAGTTAGCGTTGGAATTGGCTTGAGGCTTCGGACGCGCGCCTAGGAGTGAGAGAAGTTCAGCGACCGGGCCGCCACGAAGGAAAGACCAAAGTGCGGTGATGGTGGCGAGCGGAACCGAGGAAAGCGACGCGATGACGAAAAACAGGTTGCGGTGATCGTTGTCCATAAAGAACGACTCAAGTGCAGTGAACGTGTCATTGTGCATGTCCACGTCCTTCGTGAACGCGGTGGCGAATATCTCTCCGTTAGCGTCGATACGGGAGACAGTTACGCGGTAGGAGTTAACGTCAATCCATTCGCCGAGGTCATCGGTAACGCCACTGTAAACCTTCCCGGTGATGTCATCGGTAACGGTGATGGACTCGATAACCTTAACCGTGCGTGCCATTTTCGTTTCCTCTTTCTGAGTTGGTTTTGCGGTGTTTGCGGGTGGCTGGTTTAAATGGAATCGGCGAGGATATGGTTAGTGCCCCATCGGTAACAGTTGACAAGAGCCATTTTGCCGACGAAAACAGGCCCCTCTGTAACCGTCTCGAATACGCACTTGGTGAGCGTTTCAGCCTTGATTTCCCTGATCTGATAGAAGCCCTGAGAATCACGGATGATGTCCCCCACCTTGAAGTCAGTGGGACGCGCACCGTATACGCGCCAAAACCCCATGGTGCCAGGCTGTATACATTCCTGCTCCAAAAGGGCATCTATGTCCGTTCGGATGATCATTCTGTCTCACTCCGTTTCGTTTCGATCGGGCCTTACGGCAGTAAGCCTAGTCGGTTTCAGGGGTCGAAACCAAACTTTTGAGGGTTTTGATGGTCACAGGTTGATAACGCTTCTGAGGCTAGAAACGTGACGCCGTTATAGCTTTAGCCATGGCATCGCCGAAAACGGAGCCGTCCGTCTTATTGCGAAACAGAGTTGAGAAGTAAGAGCCGTTATCCCACTCATACAGTCCACGTGCAACCGTGTGCTCCCATATACGCCCGACCACGTATTCGTGCTTTCTGGGGTCGTAACCCACGAATACAACATACTCCAGCATCGAGTTACTGAATGGCGGGACCACGGTCACACTCTCGGAATACTGCGGAATCAGCGTAACCAAGTTATAGCCGTTAATCGTCTGCCGTGCGAGTATAGAGCTAATCCATTCCTGCATTTCGAGTGCCTTTCACGTGATGTTCGTTTTGGAGAGAGTTAATTTTAGGTTTACTCTGGAATTAAGGGGGAGGATAAATATCCTCCCCCTTAATCGTTAAGCAGCTACGTCAGTAAGCCAGTCGGACGCCTCTCCTAGACCGATACCGTACTTTGCACGGGTAATAGCAGTGTAAAGCAGCATTGCGAATTCGGGGGAAATAGCATCCTCCAAATCCACATCTTTATCTTCAGCGGGGTTTTTGAATCCCACTAGCTGAACATAATCGAATTCTTGGCCCTTGGTGCGGTGTGCAGTAGTAATCTTTACATCTGCGTTTTCGTTTGTTACCTTGGAAAGCAGGTCTAGAATGCTTTGCGGCCCGTGTTCATCGATTAGCTTAACGCTAATCGCGTAATCTTCCCCCTCTGGATCTTCTTTAACCCACGTCTTGAATTGACCCCACGATGTGATACCAGCGAAATCAGGATTAGTGGGAATCATACCAGCCATCAGTTGACCGGATGTTTCCGCTAGGCTTTTCAGTTCTTCTACCTGATTTTCAGGCATAGAAACGGAGCGGCCTTTTTCTAGCTCCGAAATAGCACGCGCTAGAACATCGCTGTTAGTACGGCAGAGAATAGCCGTAGGGTTATCGATTGTCCTACGGATTTCGGAGGTAATAGCAGGATTGCCGATAATTGGGCTGACATTCTTACCGCTGAACGGCTGTAGGACATTTGCCAGCTCTGCGATTTCCTGACCGAAACGATAAGTTTGGTCAAGAGAAAGATAAAGAGCGTTTCTCAGGAATTCGGCGAACATGGCGTCTTTTGCACCAGTCCAGCCGTTTATTTCCTGGCACGGGTCTCCGATTAGTGCGATTGGTACCGTTTGCACACGAAGCCAGTATTCAAGTACCTTGAAAAGGTCTTGCCCTTCATCTACCACGCCACGCTTTGTGGTTTTAGCCATTTTCCGCCACGAAAACAGCTTAATGCAGTAGTTGAGAATGAAATTAAGCTGGCCGTTGTATGACTTAATGTCATCCCATGCTTTAGGCAGATAGTCATTAAGCTCACTACGGAGCACTTTCATATCGGTTGGCGTGTAACCACGAATGCCCTGAATATTCCATGGGCCGATATCACGGGAGTCTGAAAGTGCGTATTGCCTAAGCGCACGGGTAATGATTCGTGCCTGGGCAGTACGTGAAACGAAATTGCCGGACTCAGGCAGTTCGATTTCGGAATTGATTCCCAGATATGATGCCATCCTTTCAGAAGACATACCGTAGCGGTTATTAAGACGTGCTTCGTATTTCCCGCTGGACAGACCACGAAAATAGCCGTGGAAAGTAGAAACAGAGTTGCCCGTAAGGATTTCCTTAGCTTCCCCTACGATTGCCTTGTTAAAGGCAAAGTATTTGTATTCGGTACCGCCACCTTGGAAAGCGTTGGCGATAACACCTTTAGTCTTACCAGTGCCAGGACCAGCCTTTATAACCACGTGCTTAATCGACGGGTCTTTAAGGGCATTTACCGCATCCTGCTGCTGAGCATTTGGCTTGTGTGCCATTTTCTTATTCCCTCTCCGTTAAGGATTTAGCGGGCTGGTTTTTGACTGTAAAGCCATACTATGACAATAAAGGGAGTGGCAGACGCCACTCCCTTGTATCGTGACCATCTTGTGACTAAGTTGTGATCTTTGGGACTGATAACAGCATGATCAGTGAGTGACAGTCACTCTGTGATACGTAACGGCTACCCGGAAAGTATGCGGCTCACTCTCTGACTTACGAGCATTTGGGATAATGGAAATGCTTTTATGAGCATTTCCAACGCGCCATATCCCGTATTTGATTGCTTTGTCCAGTATTTCAGTGATACCCGTTTCGTAATCACCGTAGTAACATGCGGCTATCCAAAAGCGTGTCCGGTTGTATGAAACATTGCGCAAGATAACACGCTTTTGCGGGAAAACGCGTCGCATGACTATCCCTTAATGATGTAAGTACCGCAGATAACCATGTATTCGCCATCGATATCTGTCAGGTTAAACAAGATACCAAATCCGAACGACTGAGATACGTACCACCATTTGTTATCGTGAGGAAACGTTCCCTCAGTGTCGTTAAGATCGTAGTATTCCCCTTTGTACTTAACGAACGATACGGACTCCCGACCGTGCATAACAGCAATCCAGTCGATATAATCGAAATCATGCTGAGCGTATTCAGGAATCCAGCTAAGGATCTCGCGCGGCTGGTGATTAGTGGTAATAATAACTGGCACTTAATTACCCTTTTATCGTGAGATGTCTGTTTCGGAAATGTAGGAAGGTGTGGAGATAACGCGAAGTGTTTCAATTCGCGTAACATGCATTCCCTTGTCAGTGAAGTATTTTTTAGCATCTTCGATTGACAAGGCATTGACAGCTAGCGAATGGTGTTCACCTGTCGCATCTGTGCATTCCCCATGGCCCGTAGCGGGACAGTAATTAGTTTGCTTGTTATGAGGATTATGGAACGGGTTCTTTGGAGTTTTTATTGTCACTATGAACGATTGCATTTAACTACCTCCCCTTTGAAATCTTAACTCCGTAGGCCCAGTAAGAGATTTCCGGAGTGAAAGGCTCATGGCATCTGTCACACATCCACGACAGGAATGTACCCATAGAGAAATGCCCTTTAACGCGGCAGGTAACATGCTTGTGAAAGAATCTCATTTAATTACCTCCGTAAAGATCTTCTGGGCTAACATAAGCAGGAGTTAGAATCGCTGCCATTTTGTCACGCCACGTTTCCGGCAGAACATAATGAGGATTAGCAGGAGCATTTAGAATAGCTTCTACTCTGGCTTTCCTTGCCGTTTCTTCTGCATCTTCCATCTGATTTGCCATACCTAGACCCTACCACAGCTACAGGGCAGACGCAACAGGTAGATTACCTGCTCTTATAGACAGATATCTATAAGCTAGAGGCGTGTCTTGTAATCTGTAACCTGACTGGCTCTACTGAACCTTTAGCGATTAGCACGTCATAAAGGTTACGGCCGCAATCACATTTGGATGTGAAACCGAATCCGGCAACGGTATGCATTTTACCGCAAAAGCATCTGAAAAATCCTCTGATGATCATTATTCTCCACTAAAATAAGGAGCCAGAATCTTTTCAAGCGCATTATGCGCTTGTTCCTGAATTTCTATTGCCTGATCTTCAGTCCAAGGTATAACTATTCCATAGTTCACTGATATTTTCAGGGCACGGTCGTTAACCGTAGTATGATAAATAGCTCCAGGAGTCTTGCATTCTTCTGATGCCTTATACCTGTCTTCCATTTCCATGTTTGTTTCCTATACAGTCGATAGTTACTTGTTTTTAATGAGATTTGAGGCAGTTACGGATGCCAGCCGTAATACTAACCGAGCCAGTGAGCAAAACTTGGGCTGATAATTGCCCCGATAATACAGGCAACTATAATAACCAGCCAGAAAAGGCCCCAGCCGTTACGGTCTAGGTATTCCCAGATATTCACTCTGATGTCTCCATAGCGATTGTATTAGCGTTTTCCTCTGATGCACCTTGGAATCTAGCTTCAAGGTATTTCTCTGCGCTCATGCCCTTAACGGTATTGTCGTTATAATACCGCAGTTGGTAAAGGGCGCTGGCATCTGTCCAGTACACTACTCTAGTGCCCTTCTAGTTGTGCTTACCTGGTTTCTGCTGTAAAGATCAGCATTAAGTCCGTCTGATTTACCGTCACTGTAACCGGCATAATCCGTAACCGGCCTTCTGACAAACTTGACGTGTGGGTATTTCTCCCGCATAAGTTTATCTACTTCTGAGCGCATATCACGGAGAACTAGAGCAGTACCCGCTTGCTTGTTTTCTGCTTCTGTTTCCGCTTGCTGAGTAGCGGCTTTAAGTTGTTCGTTAATCCCAGACGCGAAACCACCCCAGTAAGATGTCTGGTATTTCTTGCTTGTGTTTCCCTGCTTACGTCGGCGAGCAGAACCAAGCTCGCCGACCACTACAGCAGAAATATACAGCGTTTGAGTTGCTTCGATTTCATTCTCGAAACCGAAAACATCGCATTCTGCTACTCCGTCGTTTTTAGCTGCACTTTTTCCTCTACCAGTAATTACCTGGCATCCGAAAGAGCGTGCTATTACAGCCAGAAGAGTTATCTTCTGAGTAACAAACGGCGGGACGATATAGAATTGCCTGACATCGGGCGCTAGCTTAACCTGCGCTTTGAGGGAAAGCAGTTTAGCGTCGATATTGTAAGTGTGCATGATCTCTGCGGCTTTTTGCAGACACCATTCCGCTTCTGATTCCGGTGTGTCTTCCCTTTGTGCGCGGGCCAGTAGCTTTTCTACTCTGTCCGCGTGGTCAGTGACTGGCATTTAATCCAACTCCACTAGCATAGTCAGCAGTTCATTTTCACGTATGAAAATAGTTTCTCCGCGCATAGCTGCCTGAGTTGTGTTAACTGCTGCTATTTCCTCTGTGCGTATTTCCGCAGATTTGGTGTTAAGGAAAGTAGCGGTGTAAAGCCTCTTCATCTAATCCTCCGTTCCACCTAAAACTTACCACCACCTACGTAGCCAAGTCAAGTCACAACTTGATAACGCAGATGATAGTAAATCTTGGTTTAACGGGTAAGACTCTCTATAAGAGTTGATGATTCTAGAGCATACATCCTAACCCTGAAACGAACATCATCACCAGCACGTGTATTTACATGAGTACCGCAAGTGACATCTAGCTTCACAATAATCTGGCCGTTTCCGTTATACTGCGAAACGATTTCCACGATTGAGTTGTCACCAGCCGTATGACTGCACCTGAAACCGTCTCGGGTAATACGATTGCATCGCAGATTCGACGGATCGATGGTGATGTCATTTACCCTGAGAAGCATTTGTTATCCCTAAAAGTAGTTAACTTGGATATTGTTATTGCCTACCTGATGGCCTTTTCTAGGCACGTTGACAGTAACGTCGGTAATATGCAGAGCTGTACCGTCGTACCTGCTGATTATCGATTCTTTTACAGAAGTCAGCATGCCTATATCCATCGGCTGGACATCAGCAGTTATAATGATCTGAATCTGTTCCATTTTGTTTAACCTTAACCTCTCCTATTTCGTAAACGTTCGGGTCGCGGTCTGGGAAGACGGAGATCCTAAACTCTTCGTCTTCGTTTTTAAGGATGTAAGGTGCGTTAATTCTCGGCTGCCTGAAATACTGCACCACAGACATAGCGTGATAATCAGTCTTGCCCATGTAAACCGTGATGAAGATAATCAGTTCTTTAAGATTCAGTTTCACTCTCTGCTACTTCTACGGATTTAACATGCAAAGCCGTGCCGTCGAACCTGTCTAGGATGGCAGACTTTACAAGTCCTTTGATTACGGGTTTGTCATGTGGAGTGACTTCCGCTGTGATCGTTATTATTATCTTTTCCACGTTGTCTAGTCAGGATTCGAACCTGAATTGTGGTAGCTAACCACTGAGCCATGCTGTAATTCTTTCATACAGCCCTAGACACCAGGTAGTTTATTCAAAGGTAACTACTCCCCTGAAAACCCTTTAAATCACTCGCTGTCGGTTACGGAATCAGTGTCTTCCGTCTGGCCGCGAGTAAGAAGAACATTGTAAACCATCTTCTTACCCTTGTTCTCTGATGTCTTCTTAGGGTCATAACCGACCGGGGAAACCGCGTGCTTAACCCAACTAGCCTTAACCGGGATTTCAGTGATGTTCTTGGCCCTAAGCCACGTGTTAACGCGGTTCTTAAGGTTAACGAAATCCTCATGCATAACCCAGGTAACATAACCGAATTCTGCACCCGCCTCTTCACCTTCCGGCCCGGTGATCTTGGTGAGGCATTCGGTAAGGTTGTTTGCGTCACGCTCAGAAAGAGGCTTAGCCTTGCCCTTTCCAGCGCTGTTGAATGCCTTGGTAGCCTTGGTGATCGTGGCGTTCGGGTCGTATACCGTGCCAGCGAAAAGCGTCTTGATGTCGTCAGGCATATCACCGGGAACCGAAGGACCACCCGTGTTGTTCGCGTTAAGGGTTTCCTGGTCGGTGTTGTCGGTAACGATTGGCGTTTCGTTCTGCTCGGCAAGCTTGGCAGCAGAAGCAGCAGCAGCACGCTCACGGGATGCAGTGGGCATTTTCTTTTTCCTTTTCTTGTTTGGCCGTCTTGGCTAAAGCCTACTTGGTGTTGCCTTGTCTGTCAACTCCGGATCTTGGATCACAACGCTTGGTGCTCTACGGCTACTCAGTGGCTTGTGTCCGTGTTCCTTGCTGACAGTCGTAAATCTATATCCTTGCAAGCTTCCTGTCAACCGATCTAGGTCACAGGATGGTAACGACTGATATGTCCGATTTGTACTAGTTTATGCAACCATGTTTACAGCAAGAATAAACGCTGGTATTGCGAATACATAAAAACTAGCGAGAGCCAGTAGTATAAGTGTGTCTCTTTTCTTAAGACAAGCGAATATGAGAGCGGTTGTCATAGACGCAACCGCCAGTGAATCTAGTGCGAGTAGTACATATGGCATGATTATCCTTAAATGAATATAGCCAGCCCTAGGGCTGGCTATATTCTAGTAACCGTTGTTATGCCAGTCTTTACGCCATATCCTTTTTTCTCTAGCACGTTGTGCTGATTTGTGTAGTTTAACGTAAATATTAGGCATACCATCATGGCTAGGGCAGCAGTACCACAGCCAACGGTGGTTTTTCATTGATGCTTTTCCCAGCATATTGGCCAAAAATTACTCCATTATGACGTGAGTAGTTTCGCATTCCTCGCAGAAATAGGTAGTTTCTTCGTCTTCCATGTTACACCTTGCCTATTGTATTAGGGTTTGTCAACCCATTTCCTAGACCAGTTAGGGACCTTGCCTGTTTGTCCTGATATACGACGCTTTACGAGATACGTTCCTACCATGTCAGCCGCTAGCTGGTCATTACTAGACAAAGTAGGATAAAGCGCACCGAAAAGATTCCACCACAAATCATCAGTGATTATAGCGCCGGTAGTAACGAATTCATGAACTCCTGGCATGTTGTCATCGAATTGAGATGCGATGGCGTGTGCTGTTCCGTCACTGATTTCGTTTCCAGCATGCTGTGCTTTACGGCAGGCTTCGTGGATCTTGTAATCGTCCGTGTAATTCTCTGACTGAATGCTGAGAACAGGAATAAGAACACGGATAAACGCAGCCTGTTCGTGAATCGGAACATCAGGCATTTCTGTTACCTGCCGTTCCTCAGACATACCGTGATTTGATGACCACTTACGGAACCACACACTACGGTCAGAGTGTATTTCCAGTGCCCCGCCGTTAAGTGGCGTGGTGAGGTAAAATTCGTCGTCTATGGCCGCTAGGGTCATCGCTCCGTTAAGAAGAACTGAAAGCTCTGATATATCCATTGCTCACCTGTAACTAAGAGTGAATAGTTCTACGGGTGTGGAATGATTCACGCATTTAACTACAAGCCAAGTAGCCGCGCCTTTACGCCTTGATGCTGATCTCTGCTCTGTTTCTATAGCAGGATTATCACAGCAGTCATCGATAAGCGTTTGTTTAGTAGTTTGATGCAGTGGATTTTTTGTCAGACGGAGTATCATTATTTCTCCGTTATTACGCGCGGCGTGCTGGCTTATGCAAGCAGCAAGCTTATACACCAAGCTGTAATCTTTCGAAAGATTACATGACTCTTCCGCGCTTGTGATAGTTGGATAAAAGGCTCGCGTGGTTATCCTATCGTCGCTTGCACCAGCCCGCTTAGCATAGCCGATTTTGTTCTGCTAAGGTGTTAGTTTAGAACAGCGGTGCGGTACCCATTGTGAAAATGAAACCCACATCCGAATTGTAGGACAGGATCTTGTATTCGAGAGTGAAATTGCTGATGTTAATGCTCTCCTTGGTAAGCCCGAAATCCGGGTTAAGGATAAGCTGGAGAAGCATAGTAGCGGCCTGCATTTCATCGGCACCATCCTTAAGAAGGACAGTCTGCGCTTCCACCACCGAAACTACCCCGGAAACAGTACTCACGTCTCCCGACACTACTACAACCATTGGGCGGTCAGTCATCTTTCTACCTCCTGTTTGGTGCCCGTTGGGCTCATGTCTACAAGCTACACCATGGGGGAGAAGCTTGTCAAATCTTGGTGTAAAATCGGACATTAGGTAGTATTGCAGGTCAGACCATGAACGGGCGGTAAGACAAGGTGTAGAAGTCATAGCCTACGGCCTTTACTTCTTCTACAGTCAGAATCTTACCCTCTGGTGGCCTGCCCTTAAGTTTGAAGCACAAGCACACATCTTCTAGCTTGTGGCTGTACTCTATGCGGTTAACTGGCACCGTGATGCCTAGCAGTTCAGTTAGTATCTGTGCTGTGGACTCATGTCCTATAGCGGAGATGATGTCATCACTGTAGATCTCGACAAGAGTTAGCGCATCTGCTAGAGTCCTGTCTAGTAGCCAGTACCTACCTGGTACGGTTACGATGGTGGTGTTAAGTAGAACTAGAGCCATGTCACTCTCTTACTGGTAGGCGTAGCGGCTGAGACTGTAATCGTAGTCGCCGTATTCGTCGTAGAAATCACTAGGACCATGACTACTGGAGTTAATTCCTATATTAAATTCCGTGGTTCGGTTGTTACGCTGATGATTCACACCTTGCCTTGTTCGTCTTCTGGAGTTGAAACGCACCTTGCCGTTATAAGCGCGGTGCGGGTTTTCAGGGTCGAACTTAAAGCTTTTTGACATTAACTAGATTATCCGATCTTGAGATTTTTATTTCTCTTTTTATTATAAGCTCCCGCCGCTGGATTGAACCAGCGCAAATGCATTCCTTCGCGGGATAACCATTTACTACTTGATGCAATTGCCCTTTTCATCATGCTCATGGCCGGTAATAGTTTCCATTAGCGTTTCTTGTGGCAAACCTAGAATCCCCGCTATAATCTCGATGATGATGGACATCTGCACACCCTGAATGATGTCTAGTGACTCCTCGTCACCATCAAGGTTTGTTTCGTCATCGCGTGTGATATCCGAAACAGTGACCTGGAAGTCACGCAGAGACGGAGACGAAAGAAGCTCGTTAGCAACGAACTCCAGTGTGTCATTTCTAAGCACTTCATCAGGAACATTATCGTTGAAGCTACTTAGGTACGAGAGCGTAACCTTGCGCTTAGCCATTTTGCTGTACCTCCGGTCGTGTTTCGCGTACTATAATTTAATTTCTGAATTAACTTTTACGTTATTGGCTGTGGCGGGTTTTGTCCTGGTTTGTCCCGCCTTACCGTCATTTTCTCAGGGACGGCGTTCACCAGATCTAAAAATTAGATTTCCTGGTCGTCGTCAACCGGCCTGTCAGAGTTAAGCTCACGCTCCGCGCGCTCCGCACGGCTCATGGCGTCGATTGCCTGGTAACGTGAATCCTCACCATAACGCTTAACGTAGCTAAGCGCGTCATGAAGCGGGGTAAGATTGATAACCGACAGAGACTCGTCAGCTTCAAGAGTAGTGATAAGACCACGCAGAGCATTCGCCACGGTCTTGTAGGCATCTACCTTAGCCAGGTTCTTCTGCTCGTTGTCACGGTAAGACTTGACGCTAGCCTGGCTAGTAGCAAGGCGCTCGGCTTCCTTCTTAGCCTTGCGGTCAGCAGTGAAGTCAGTGTGAGTAACAGGGGCGAAAGCGATCTTGGCAGAAGCAGTAGCAGTCATTTGTTGTTTTCCTCCTAGGAATCGGGGTTTGTTATTTGTTGCTTGTCACATGTGGCTAGTCTAGTCACTTCGGGTAACTTCTCTAGCTAGAGAGTCAGTGAGCGTTCTGTCTTTTGAACTATAAGTACAATTCCCGGCTGACTAACGGTTACTCGTTGAAGGATTCGAACCTTCCTAGTTTCTCGCTGACAGAAAGAACACTACAGGGTTGACGGCCGTTTGTCAAATCCGACTTTCAGGGCAAATCGGACATTTCGGACTGAAAATCGGTATGGCCCTGTACGGGGCAGAGAGCCAATCTAAGACAGGAAAGGGTCTAGGTCATGGAATTTGACCTAGACCCCCCTTTAAAGCCTTGTACGTGGCGCTGTGAGCCGTACAGAGCCTAATCCTGCTGATCGAAGACATACACTTCGTCTGAGTCGTCAAATTCGTAAGATTGGAGTGTACCGGGAATAACTTTGAATTCTAGCCTGTTAATAAAATTGGGATGCTGCACCGCCTCTACACGCACTACCGGAATCGTGGTATTATAACCGTCCGACTCAGGCTGACCTAGTGACTTGTACACTACAGTGTCCTCTATATTCAGTGAAAACACAGAGTAAGGCTGGAGTTCTTCTATTCCAGTTAGTGTTACGTCGATCATTATTCCTCCTTGTGTTGTTATATTGTCTGCTGTAAAGTTAAAGCCCCTAAGTTACTTGTTTTCACTTAGGGGCCTGCGCGGTTAATGCCCAATATAGCTTAAGTAAGTTTCAGGGAGATTAGTACCATCCGTTGGCTAGGTGGAACGTCCACGCTCCACATGCTGAGCCGTATGTTGGATTAACATAATCTTCTACCATCCACTTTAGCTGTGTTTCACCGTTTGTTGCCCAATCTGCGCCTGCTACAGACATTTTGGACCCAGGAAGTGCCTGGGGAATTCCGTATGCTCCTGAAGAGGGATTGGCGGCGTAAATATTCCAGCTAGATTCTGAATTGATTATTGAATTAAGGCAGCTAAACTGCTGCTGATTACCTCCGACAAGTTCCAGCGCGTAACTTTGCAATGAGCCGTTCGCTTGTGACGTATAACTCGTTACGCTTGCTTCTGTAGCGGGTGCACTTGTCTTCGGTGCTGTATAAGGTGTTACATTTTCCACTGCGGGTAGAACTATCTTGCAGGTCATATTCTCAGATGGTATCTGCATCCTCTCGCCAGGAGAGATAGCATTAGGATTTGACCCTATCAGCTTCCTGTTGTCACAGTACATGGATTGCCATGTAAGATGGTAAACAGGAGCTATCGTAGCCAGGCTGTCACCCTTCTTTACTACATAAGTGACTGGCATGTGCGCTGCAACTTGCTTTGATACTGCAACTGGACTGCTGTAGTAAACATGCGGTGTCACTTGCGCGCTTGCTGCCTGTGTTGGTTGTATAGCCACTAGCACTCCGACTAGGAGAGTCAGCACTAGTGTTAGTACCCGGATGAATCTCATGATTTCCTTTCCGGGCATCTTCCGCGAATGAGTAAGGGGGCTTTTACACCCCCTTACTCTGTAACGACAATTTAGTATCTGACTGAATACGAGCCGTCTTCGGTTTCTTCACCGTCGTCGTTCCAGTCAGCATCCTCTTCGTCGTAATCTGCACCTTCATATCTTTCTTCATCAGGCAGATATGAAGTAAAATCATCGGAGCCGTTCCGTTCAATTAGGTATTCTTCAGGGTCGTAATGCACTACCCTATCGGCGTCACTAACTACAGTTAGTTCCTGCTCGATTTCCGCAAGTTCTTCTTTGGTTGGCTCTAGACCCACGAAGTCACCATCGAACTGAGACATTGCGATTGCCTGCCTTTTCATTTCGCTTCTTGTAGAACGGTGGTCGTGAATGCCTGCTGCGTTGCTACGTCTAAGTTCGGTAAGACGCCTGCCTACTTCGTTGTTATCGCGCCGCAGTGTTGGCATTTGAATCTTCCCTGAGATAATTCTATCACCGGCCCGTTACACACCATGCATACTTGGCTCGGGGTTCGGCAGTATAACCGCTGTAAGTCCGAGTGACGGGCAGGAGAAAAACGGGAAGTTACTGAGAGGATCGACATTTGCTGCCTTTACTTGTGGGTTAGGGTCCGGGTCATCATCATCATCATCGAATTCATCGTCGTCATCCCACTTTCCGTCATCCCATGTGATCAGGTAGATTATGGAATGCTTGTACTTTCCATCATCGCTAGTCATATAACGGTGGATCTCGATTTCCAGTTCGTTTCCTGCATGATCTTCGCAGAACTCGAAATAAGTACCACCTAGCATAAGTGCATTCCGGTAATGATACTCGAAAGTACCTAGTGCCTGCGTTCCGTTGTATTCGACGGTGAAGGTGTGTCGCATTGCTTCTCCTTAATCGAGTTCGAATTCTTTGAATGTGTTAACTACCAGGAATTCTTCTATGTCCCAGGAATGCTCAATCATGTCATGTCTGGCACAATAAAGGGCCGCCATGCTGCTATAGCTTTTGTGAGTGATTTCCTTCGAAACAGATGAATTCCATACCAAAAATGCTGCTATAGACCTGTTATTGCTGTATTCTTTTTGAAGTTTTTCCCTTAGCTCAGATGTTAGCACTGGCTTCGTTGCTGATGTCATGAGCAAGATCCTAGCACGCCTCCAGAGTGCCTGTCAAGTCGGACACGACGGGGCAAACAGGACATTTCAGGACATCAGGGAGATATGGGGTCAGCTTGGCATGTGCTGTCAGCGTAAACCGTTGAAAACATGATGGTGTTTGTTATCTTCGGGTTATCTGGGTAATAGTATGTCGCCTGAGTCTGATACCTTCCCGGCTTTACCTTTATGCACTGATACACAACTTCTGGCTCATTAGGCTGGTAGTTGTTGTATCCGTAGAGTGGATAAGGTCCGTTTCCGTTGTTCATGCTGTCGTACTGGTTTTCAGCATGAGATGTGTTGTAGGCAGCATCAGATGCGGCTGTGACAACAGCGTAGGCAGTAACCGCAGTAAATGTCATCGCAGCTATGCAACTAGTAGTAACGATCATCCCACGCTGGTAACGAGTATTTTTCATGTCTCCAAACTACATCACCGTTGCAGCCCTGTCAAGTCGGACAATTCGGACAAAACGGGCAGAACCGATTCGGCTTTTTCCTGATGTGGGCATACACCATTATTAAGTTGCCTACCACAGTTACAATTAAAACACAAAATACGAAGGTCGTCAGGATAGTTATTGTCAACTATCCACTTGTATATAGATTTACCTATTTTATGCTCTCTACGTTGCACAGCACCATCGTCATTTATGTGGTCTATGGTTAGGAAGCGGTTTTCTTCCTCTCCACAGCACGCACAAAAAGCTCCGTAATGCTCTAGGACAGCGTTTCTTGTTCTTGCGGCTAATAAGCTGCGGCGCTTGTTTTCGCACTCTCTACAGCGAGAATAAGTTCCCTTAAGTTCTCCACCAGTGAAAGCTTCTAATGGTTTTATCTGTTTGCACACTCTACACAATCTCATGTGTTACGCTTTCTACAAATTCTGGGGGAGGTAGTACACCCTCACCAAAACATGTTTCGCAATCGTATTCTTCCCACTTGTCTAAGCCAGTACCTTTACATGAAGGGCATATTTCTTCTTCTGCGCTGTCCCATTCTTCAGTAAATTTATTTACGAGACTGGTTTCTTCATACTGGTCATTATCATAGTTGCTATTCATGTTAAATAACCAACTCAGCGTCAACTATGCCTGACTCAAGTATTAGTGAATCAGCTTGTAACGGCTGGTCTAACTGACGTGTTTTATCCGCTGCTGATTTGCCTAGGAACCGTTCCATAAATCCCTGTCTTGGTGCTTCTTCTGATGCTGTAACAGTCATAGAGAATGTATTTTTGCTGTTGTCTTGCTTGTTTTTTATCAGACGTCCTAGTCGGTCAATTTCGCTTGAAAGGTTAGGATCAGAGTAGCCGCCGCTTAAATCCTCTGCCATTTTCATGAAAAGTACCCTGTGAGTCTGCATTTCTATAAGTGCATCCTGTAGAGCTTCCAGTTGCGGCTTAGTTTTTACCTCAACCGGAATATTGTACAGACAAGTAGAATTAGGCTCAAACCCTGGGCATTTGTCCTTAAGAAAACATGTGTCGCATATTCTCATCGACTCAGAACGTATATTTATAACTGGCCTTGGCGGCTCGTCAGACATGAAATCTGAGTTTTTAGGAAGTATGTTTGTCATTATAGGCAGGGGTACCGCACTGCGTTCTACTGGTGGTTTCATTCGCAGTGAAATATCCTGTGTGACAACTACAGGCACTATATTTTCCGGATCACTGCTATTCGTGTTCGCTGTGTTAGTAGTAACTCCATTGTTCAAAGACAATATATACTTGCTCCAAGACCAAGCTGAAAGTTTAAGCAACTCGTCCGCATCTCCGTCTTCTATCTTGGAGTAGTCGAATCCGTTATCGGTAAATAGTGTCCTGTGAGTTTTTGCAGCTCGGTCTTTATAAGATTTCGGATAGCGTTTAAGTTCTCTGCCGGTCCATACAAACAACTCACCGTAACGAGTAGTAGAAAGCCATGCGGTAGAAGACACTGAAGACCATCTGACCGCTTCTAAAAGTTTCTTAGATGTTATTCCTACGCCGTGCAGTTTAACGCCGTAGCGCTGAATCATCTGGTTAAACAAGGGAACGTTAGACATATCTCCGTGGATATCCTCTTGCGTTACTCCGACTAGAGTATAAGAAGAACACAAGTCTTCCAGTTCTTCATTACCGTAAGCAGGATGCCATACCGGCATAAATTTGTCTTCCGGTAACGAGTTGTAAAATTCAGATCTTAACTGCTTTATAACTGGAAGAGTTAACTGCTGTGCATCAAATTCTGCTACTAAATCAACTTGAGAAATATTATTGTTAACAAAACTCATGTATTCTGCTGCTGATTCGTAAACTACCTCGAATACAGCGTCAGATTTAGATATAGACATAGATCCTGAGTCGAGAAGTTTCTTACCCGGGTACGACGGTACTTTCTTCTCGTTGCGCATTAAGTTGAAATAAGATAAAGATATAGGTAAGTTTCCCTGTTCAGCTAAAATATTTCTGAATTTTGGTATCTCACCGCCGCCGAAATACAAATCAGTCATTAGTCCCAGTCCCTGTCTTCGTCCAGTTTATCAAGTCTTCTGTCCATAGCCTTAAGCTGTGCCTGCTTTTCTGCTGCCTCCGCGAGCTGTGACCATTCGCTTTGTGCATGTTCAAAATCAGGACGCCATTTAGGCATAGCATACTGAGCATGACTAAATGTCAGCACGTTGAATCCGTTATTAAGCATTGCTACAGACGCACTCGGAGACGGCTCTATAACTAACTCTATCTTGTAGCCTCTATTTCGCAGAGAATTAAGTTGCTGTATTTTCCTGTCAGAATCAGATAACCAGTGCCGTTGGCCGTCGTTGTATTCTACAGCGGTCTGTATATTAAGCGCTTCAATTGACAGCCAGTGATCAAGCTTCTTTCGATCTTGGTCAGAATAGAGAAGAATGTTGAAATTCTCTTTTAAAGAATGATACAAAGCTATTCCGGTATGAATAGGAACGGCGGCTAAAGGCTTCATTAGAACACCTTCAACCGCCATTGCAACCGATGATACTGGCACTACTTACCCTTAGATAGCATCTGCTGGATCTGAGCATTCTGCTGAGCATCAGTCATACGCTGTGCCATTTGCATCTGAAGAGACACAGTAGCATTAGCAGATAGCATAGCTGTTTCCTGAATCTGAATGTCCATAAGCAAAGTTGACAAAGATGATTTTATTTCCTGAGCAGTAGGCTTGCGTTTAGGATTAACAGGAACGTTTATATCCGCTTCTAGGGTATAGTTACCCTCTTCGTCTACAAGAACTAAGAAAGCAGTACGGTGAGTGAATTCCTCATCTGCCTTAGCTACCTCCTTTTTTGGTTCTTCTTTATTCTGTCCGAGTAAAACTGCGGCCATAACCGTATGTCTCCTTGTCTAGTGGTGTTCCGAACCTGCTGAAAGATCTTTCACGCATGTCATAGTGGTTCTGGGTTATATCTCTGAACATAGCATATTGGCTCATGTCAAAGTTCCTGATTTTAATTTCAGCTATATTATCAAACTTTTTTGAATGCTTGTCTAGAAATTTGAATAATTTGTTTCTGTTACTATCTAGTATCATGCGTGCTTTTAGATATAGATATGCTTCTAACACTTCAAGTGTGCGATACTGCTTATACATCATAGTTATATCCGAATGCTTCTGACGCCTTCTTTTGCTGTACGTGCTGATGGACGGGACAGAATTGGCAAAGATAGATGGAAGGTCGATGACGCGAATCCATTCCCTCTGCCTTACGCTCTGCTTTAGTATCTGGTTGCAGTCTTTTCTTTTCCGACATGTAATCTTCGCAGTTAAGACGGCGGCCATGGTCTACTCTCCAGCATTTCATGGCGTCAACTGAGAAATTGTCTTTAGTGTCATAGAAAGTTTGACCGAAACCAGCACCTTCGCCGGGAGTAGTAAATTCTGATGCGAGTTTGTTAAGAATGTCATCTTTGTGCGCAATCCAGTCTGATTGCTCTATTCTTCCTACTCTGACGTCACCATGGAGCTTTTCACCAGAAGGAGTAAGATGCTCAGATTCTTTCATTCTGAGCCATGTATCACCACGTGGATCACCAGAGTAAGGAGGTAATTCTTCTACTGAACGGCAAGTAGAACATATTAGCAGTCGTATAGGCTGCTTCATGTCTTCCATTAACTGTGCCTCGCTATAGAGCTGTTTGCCCACATAATGGCTTCTTCTACCTTCATGATAGCCAATGAACGCTCACGACCGTCAGGACAGCACTTAGCAATAAGACTGGCTAATACAAGACCCATTTTACGAATAGACTGGTATTTTTCAGACTGGTCGCCTACAGGGGGATGATAAGTGAATCTGTTAAACAAATCATCTTGTGATTCTTCTTTAGTTTGTTCCATTTAATACTCCTTAATAGTAAACTTACTTTGTATCTGCTGCTGGTACTACAGGCTCTGGCTGAGTTGCTGTCTTTCCCTCAATCTTAAATTCTAAAGCCTTAAGATACGACAAGCCAGTTGCTACACGCTGCTTAGATGACTTGAGAAGTACCTCTTCGTCTGTCTGCACATCAGTGCCAAGATTAGCTACTCTCTGTCGCAACATGTATAGATCTTGCTTAGCATCAGATTCCTCTGCCAGTGCGTCAGCATACAAATTACGTAACTGTACTTCTGTCTTACCTTCCAAGTCCTTTAACATTGCTGCCATACCTGAAAGGTCATGTTCTGTAGTTGTTAACTGTGCTGGGGCGTCATGCGGAGTCCACAGTGAATTTGTTGCGTTTTCGTTTGTAGCCATTATAGATAATCCCTTTCAATATAGTTATCTAGAATATCTCTGTGTGGTAAGTTTATATACCATTCTATATTTGTATTACATATGTAACAAAGTAAACCGCGAATACACTTTCCGCAAGTTTCTCTACCAGGACAACAAGCGTGGTCGTGGTCAACAGATAAACGTCTACCATCTTCTTCTGGAGTTTTAGGGCATAAAGCGCAGTGGCCACCCTGAGATTCTAATATGGCGTCATATTCATCTAAAGTCATTTTATAAAAATTTTTGAGATATTGCTTAGCGTGTTGTCTGTCTCTGTCTTCTTTAAGCTTATGAGGCACTAGTGATAATCCTCATTATTCGCTCCTATTTCTTGTCCCCCTTTAGTACGATAGCTTCTACCGTCTGGAAGATATTTTATATCAGCTTCATTGAAACCATGCCAAATTCTGTCCATCTGCTTTCGTACATTAGCAGTGTCAGCATCATCGACATTAGCCCAGTTAGGGGCGGTGTCTTTGTATACGCCATCGTTGATGCCGTACTTAAGTTCATCATTATTCGATCTGTGCGGGGCATATGTCATTGCTACCACCACATCCCATTCGGTCTGTTAGTTGAGTTTATTTCTCCCTGTGAACCAGAGAAGTTATTCCATTCATCTGTATTTATTTCTGCGTCTTGCTGTAGCTTGTTTCCAAGTATGTCAACTACAGTTAATTCCTGATCACGATAACCGAATCTTGGAGGAAATTTTCTAGTAGTCATATTTCTCCGTATTTCAGAATCAGGAGTTAAAGGGTTTTGAGAGATCATAGCTTGAGCCTCTTTTTTGGCTTCTCCGTCTCCCTCTTGAAACATGCGCTGATAATCTACAAGATCATTTATATTCTGCTGCCAGGGACGCATTCCTGCATCGTATATTGTCTGACTTACACGGTACATGGAATCCCCACTTCCTGATGCGGACAAACATCTAAAGTTCGTCTAGAGCAGTTACAGTTATAGCATTCTATAATTATATCGTCTGGTGCATTATCTCTAACCCATCGATACATGTTACGTCCCACTTCTTCTCTATGCTGTTTTCCATCATTGTTCACATGAGAGATAGTTAAGAATGCAGGGTTATCTTCACCACAGCAAGCGCACTCTGAACCATACATTTCTAACACATCATATACAACATCAGCATACAGGTCACTACTCTGAGAGCTTCTACATTCTTTACATCTAGACTGTACTCTCCCACGGTCGCCACGTCTGTCAAATGCTCCGATAGGTTTTTCAATTTTACACTTGGAACAGACCTTAGTGTCAGCAACACGTAAGTCCATCTACTTGTTCACCAGGCTCTCTATAACTTTCTTGTTGTTGCCTGCGTGCTCTCCAAGTAACTCCATCGCCCTTATAGTAGAGTGTATCAAGGAATGCCCCGGCTGTCCACTTGGAGCATTTCTTCCCCTCATGCTAACTGGAGATACAGCTTCTGGCCTGGTTGCTGCTGGCATATTCCTCATCCTAGCAGGCTGTCCGCCTGGAGCATTAGGCATAGCCATAGTCTTAGAGACTTCGTAAGCCTGTGTCTTGTCTCTTTTATAAGATTGAGTAGGAGCCCCGCTGGAAAGTGTATCTCCCCAGTTCTGAGTCCAGTTCTGACCCTTTTCAGCATTAAGGCGTTTAACCATGTCACCTAGTTTTTCTCTAGGTGTCTGATCAGGAAGATGAGCCATGCCTTGAGTTACAGCAGAACCAGCCGCCAGTTCAGCATTTAGCTGGTTAGCAAGAGTAGACGGCTGCTTATTCCTGGCCATTGTTATTCTCCCTTAAATTGCCTTGGATTGATGTTTCGATTGGACTGACCTTGAGGCTGCGGTGCCCTGCCCGATTCGATAGACTTAGCTTCTTTATTTACAGCATAAGCCTTAGCAAGATTTTTTACTCCGCCAATCTCAGCTTTTCCTATAGCTACCGCTCCCTCAGCTAAAGTTTTCGTCCCCTTAGCTACAGTTCTCCCGGCAGCACCAGCTATAGCACCTATATTGCTGTTAGATCCTCTTCTGTTACCGGCCCGTATTTCATCGTGGTGTGTTTCTGCTGTTCCCTTAGCTTTTTCGTATTTAGACTGAGCTTTTCCCAGTCTTCTGTCAGAGTTAGCAGCACCAGCCGCACTTACAGCCTTTCTAGCAGCATGACCAACCGGACCCAGCCTCTTATCTGGCTTTTCTTTAGGTCCGTTAACTAGTCTATCCAGTGGTCCCTGCCTTTTAGAAGCATCTCTGGTTTCCTGCCACTGCGCTTCTTTTTTAGCTCTGAACTTAGCACTGCTGGCATGTGTTTTTTCCGCAACATCTAAGTTACGTGCCGCTTTGACAGCTTTTCTCTTAGCTCTACTTGGTTCTAAACCAGACACAGCGTCAACGTTAGCCGATTCTACACTTTTAGCAGGTGCAGCAGATCTGCCTGATGTTCGTGACTGCTCCCTTTGACCTGCTATATCAGCTTTTGAATTGACTTTTACAGAACCAGATGGTTCTGATTTAGGTGCAGATGATTTAGATGGTACTTTTGCACTTTGAGCCGATGGTCTTTCCCTGCCAGAATTAGCTACAGACAACGCTTCACTAGCATGCTGGTCAAATGATTTACCAACTGCAGGCTGCGGTCTTGTCGGTGCTGAAAACTGACGTGAATTTACAGGTGCTTCATGCGATGTCTCTCTAGCGCTAGAAATAGGACCAGCAGGGTAATCTGTAGTAAAACTGACTCTTGATTTAGGCTGTGCGAAAGCTGGCCCCTTCTTACCAGAAGCTACTCCAGACTTAGCACTCTGCTGTCTAGGCGGTGTATCCCTTGGTGCCGCACTTTTAGTTCTGGCATCAGCGTCGTTGTTAGTGCTTGCTCCATGTATAGCGCTTTTAACACCATGCGATGTCATCTCTATAGCATAAGATTTAGCAGCAGATGGCTTCGCATCAGAAGCCGATGAACTTTTCCACTGAACTTTAACATTATTTTTTTCTGAAGGATTAGCAGTAAAACTAGGCTCAGATCTTGGCTGCTCAGCTCGCTTTTGCTTAGTTCTAACCGCCTTGTGAGATGACGCTATTTCTTTAGTATTAGCGCGGCTACGTGCTCTTTCACTTGGTGTCTGTGAATTAGCAGCCATTATTTCATTCCTACTTTAGCTCTAACAGCTTTTCTTTCAGCGATCTTAGATTTCATGACGCCCAGTGCTGTATGCTTACCTTTAGACGGAGCATTAGAAGAGGTAGTCATATTCTTTGCTACACTTGCCTTTGTTGCCGGTGCAGCATGCTTACCTGTAGCAGCACCCTTTGAATGCTTGCCGCCGAATTCATATCTACCAGGGCCAGTATCAGTTTTACCTGCTGCTCTGTGCTTGCCGCTGTATAATTCATTTTTTGGCTTAGCTGGTGCGCTGCCCTTTAATTTGTTTGCTGCCGCTCTTGCCTTAGCACCTATTTTTGACGGGCCACTTGCTAAAGCCTTCTGTGCTTTACTTTTTGCCATTGTATCTCCCTGCTACATCACATACGAAGGTAGCATCTTATATAGTCTAGCCTTGGCGTCTGGATCTGTAAGAACCACTGGATTCTTAGCAGGATCAACGCCGTAGTATCTTGCTTCGTTCATTTGCTGTGGTGCCCCAGCAGCACCAGTAAGTTTGCCTTGGTGTGCTAGTCTTTCAATAGGAGATCCACGGAAAACAGCACGTTTAACATCCATAGTGACAACCCCGTCGTGATGTGATGAAACATACTTAGCTTCTGCTTTCAGTCTCATGTCAGGCTGGAAATCAACAGGCCAGAAATAGTCCTTTCCGTCAATCTTAGACCCTTTGTGAACACCACGTTGATAAGGTCTCTTGTTAAGTTGATTACCCAGAGCCTCAAGTAGTTTATCTTGCTGCCGGTCCCATGACATAGACCCTAGATATCCGTCTGGATACTGAGCGTCATTAGTAGCCATGGAACGTCGAGCATCTAACTGGTCATGATACCGTATAGCATTACGTGCGTAAAGACCGCCACCCGCACCCATAGCATGACTGTACGGCTGGTTGTATCCCTCATTAGGCACATACCAATTAGAATTATTTCCTGGTCCGCCACCCATAGTAGCCATTATCTGTACACATTCTGTGATTTGTCTCCTTGACGCTGTGGTCCTGTCCCCTCTTTGTATTGGTAATCATGCACCACGTCCCATGGACCCTTAGATTTCCCAGGGAATCCAAGCCATGCGTAAATAGGTCTATCTAATTCTTTATAGGCTAAAGCTCTATGATGTCCGTCCATAATCATAGCTGTCTTATTAGAACGCTGTATCATGACAACCGGCTTTATGCCTTCACCTTTTTTATCAGCCTGCTTGATTCTTCTCTTGAATAAGTTAACCTTCTCTGGCTGATGTGATGCTCTCCAAGAATTCTTTTCGTCAAAATCAGTTCTCTGCAAGGGAACTTCTACAGGACCCTTCCACTTGACACCGTGAACCCAGTCAACGGCGTCTTTAGGATAATCTTCAGTTAACTGGTCGTAAACGGCATCAGCTACTTTTTTGGCTGGTTTTCTGCGCATGCTTGAAGAGCTGCTGTTACTTTTAAACTGCGGGCCTAGTAGCTGTGATTTCATTAGTTCAGGTAATCTACGATATTGCTGGTGTCATAGTTGAATGAACCAGACTTAGAACCAGCCTGGATTGATGAATTCTTGGTTGCATTAGTCGCTGCCTGTTCATGCTGGGAAGCGGCAGCATTGTAAAATTCCTGGCTCCTGTTCATCTGACCTTGGGCCTTAGATAACTGCTGATACTGATTTTTCTCGTTGGTATGCAGATCACTAAGAGAGTTGTTGTTCGCTGAAATAGAAAGAGACTCAGGAGTTGTAAAGTGCGTATTAACAGAGTCGTTAAAGTCACTGAGTGCCATTTAAGCTCCTAGTATGATTGTCCCTGTCTTGCCTTCTCTGACCAAAAATCACCAACACCAGCTTTAGAAGGTACAAGATAAGTGTTGCGCTGTGTAGCCGATGCCTCTGCCGCGTTAGCCTTGTACAGTGAAGCTACGATAGTGCATTTAGGACCGTCGCCCTCATTTAACTTGACATTAGAGCGCGATGCCATCTTACCTGTAGGAGACGCGCCACGGCCCATTGTGCCCTTTGCTACTGATTTAGTGTACTTAGAATTTGGATGGGCGGCACCACTACCCACGAAAGAGAAAACGTTGTCGCCAACGGTGTCGAAATCTGATTTGCAAGCTTCGCACATGATGTTTCCTTAAAATAAAGTTATTCGACCTTTAGTCTGAAAGTAAGAGCGGTTACTATTCCGTCATCCATCTCAACATCCGCGAAACCCGGAATAACCAGCAGTCGCATACCTTTAGCACCCACATACGACTGAGCTATAGCTACAGCTTTCATAGCTTGATTAACAGCGGCAGCACCTATGGCGCGTATGGAAACTTGCTCATTGTTATACACGCTGTGTGCGATTGTAGACGCTAGACTTATTGAAGAAGTAGAACCTTTTACCCTTAATATTTTTGTATTTTCCATATTGTGTTCCTAATTTGAGTATAGTTTTACTTGTCCAGTATACACTATACCTTAGCCTTCTTAGGACGATTTCTCCTTGGCTTGCGTGGAGCTATACGTGGTACGTCAAACACTTCATCGGAAGGGTTGAACTCCATGTAATCAACCATCTTCTTTAGAAGAGAGAGGTTGTCCCTTATTGGACCAAGTAGCTTGTGGTTGCAATAATTGCACAGAAGACCACGGATCTTGCCCGTGCTATGATCATGATCTACTGATAATTTTCTACCAGTAGCACATGACTTACCGCATATAGCGCAAACCCCCTCTTGAAATTCCAGTAAGTTATCATAGTCTTCATCGGTAATTCCGTATTCCCTGATCAGAGCATAAGTCCGCCTTTTTGTTCCAGTGCATTCTTTACACCAACTAGACCTGCCATCTCTTGTATGAGAATTAGTATAGAAATCCTCCATTGATTTCTCTTTTCCGCAAATCTTACAAACTTTTGTAGCCGGTATGGTTAATTCCATACCGGCTGTCTGTAATTCTCCCTGTTTTGCCTTACTCACCAGCGTGTTACTCCTAGTAGTTGAAGAATAAGATTTATGAACACCACAAATGCTAGTATCTGCGTGTACCTTAGTACAGGATTGAAAGACTTAACTGCTACTTCCTCTTTTTTAGGTTCTTCTACCCAGGAAGCCATTCCTTCTGCTGGCTCCATGTCAAGAGTTACCTTATCTAGCATTTTACTGAAGTTCTCAGCGGCTTCGTAAGTATCCTTTGAATTCACGAAACCCCAGTAGTAATCTTTGTATGTCTTGTTATCGGGATAGATGTAAGTAGTAACACCATTGGATTCATATCTGGCTGCTGCTCTAGTTACAGCATTGTCTTGTTCTTTCTTGATTACAGATTGCATAGTATTGTAGCCGGTGTCATCAGGAGTTGCCACAGTATAGGTGTGCCTTGAGAGTTCCCTGAATCTAGGATCGTTGCTCTGTCCCCACGCCTGCACAACCGATTCAGGATAGGAAAACGCAGCCGGGAACAAGAATCTAGCGGTGTCATCTACTCTTTCATTTAAATAACTAGTAGGATATGCATACTTTCCTATATTGGCCACTGAGGATAGCATTCCTTAAATATAATCAATGACATTCCTATTAGTAGTCCTAGCAGTATTAACCACGTCAGCATACTGCTTATTCTCTCAATGTAGCTATAGGTACGGCCCATCTATGCCAGTCCTCAATCTCAGGAAAATAAACAGGAATATTAAGTGACTTAGCATAAGTGGCACATTGCCTTGTTCCCTTAGATCCGTTTTCGGGAAAAGCTATTAGTAACTCAGCGCCGTAATCTATCATGTCCATGTTACGATACGGCCCAGCCTTCTTACCATATTTTTCCCAGTCAGCAAAAAATTCTTTAAAATCCCATCCCGCTGTTTCTAAGAAAGACTTCGTGATGCTATCGACTCCTGTTGGGCAGTCGCCAACGAGGAATAAAATCTCGCCGTTACACCGTCTGTACTCGGTGGCAATGCACTGCTGAACCAGCCAAGATTTTCCGCTTGGGTAATTTCTGCTTCCTGAGATTGCGACTTTACGTGCCATTCTACCTCCGTGTCTCCTAGATGACAACATGTTCCTGACAAATGGAACACAGCACAACTTATATTCCCCGATATAAACCATCTTTCACATACAGGGCACTGTCGTGGTTCATTTCTTATAAATACCTGCATTATTTTACCTCGCGTAGATATGAACCAGAGGAGTATTTCCTATATTCCAGCAGACATCGTAGACAGTAAAATCCCCTTCATCTAACCATATTGTTTCTCCTTTATGGGGTACAGCAGTCCAATTTTGGAAACAATAAGATTTACCAGGCACATCTATGGTGACTGTCATTTTCCTCCTTCATAAGCTTTACAAGATGCACAGGAACCTTTAGGGCAAGGCGGCGGCGTACCTTTAGCAAGAGCGTCTACCACTACATGAGCAGTATCCAGTATCGGCTCTATTATTGAATAAGTGTAAGGGACTACAAATTCTTTAGCTTGATTATTTGCTTTATACTCGTAAACAAATGAAATCCTGTCGAAAGGCAATCCCATCTCTTTAGCCATAAATAAATACAAATTTCCTTGCTTTAAATGAGATGTTAGCGGCGCATGAAAAGATTTCCACATCCCGTCTGCGTCTGATATTTTTTTACCTGACACGTCGTGGGTGTTAGATTCGAATAATTTAGGTGCTGAGTACCTGAAACTCCCAGCGGATATTGACTTGAGTTCGACAAGAATATTATGATCAACAAGACCAGCATCCGCATGGCCTGAGAGAGGAAGGGTTGTGGATTTGAGAGTGACTTCACGGTACCTCCAATCGTGAGAGAAATCTTTCATAGCGCTTCTGGGTGTTTCACCTGCTCTTCTAGTAACAAGTTCCTCAAACTTAACCCAGTCTGTTCCTATGCAAGCTCCTCCGTAAAACTCACTCGGCTTTAGTGAATCTTTTACATGAGCAGCGCATCTATAGCATTTCCAGTCACCCCATAGTTTACCTGTTTCTGATAGCCATGTTTGCCACTTGTCATGCACTGAATTACCCTGTGCGAATACATTCTCTAACTGGAAAGAATACTTTGACGGAGGCTCAGGAAAACCAGACATACGGTAATACGTGGCTCTGGGACACCAGTCAGATAAAGCCATTTCCGAAGGATACATACCGCGTCTTACTGTAGAAGCACTCTCTGTCTTCTTCCGGTCTAACATTATTTTTTTAACTTCTGGTATAACAATACCCGTTGCTGCCTTTAACGACGAATAATCAGCAAATTTGCCGTCGCTTTTAGTTATACGCCTGCTTTTATCAACTGAAGCACTGCGAGCTGTTTCCTTCTTAGTAACTCTAGGCATCTGCTAGGCTCCGTTTCATGTCGTTTATTTCCTTTTTAGATAACCCGGCTAATGCTTCTTCTTGAGTCATATATTTCCATTCAGGGTTTGGCTGCTGTTTCTTAAATGGCATTTTCTTCCTCACCGCTTTTCGTGCCAGAGGAGTCATGCCTCCGTAAACTCCGTACTCTATGTTACTGCTAAGGGCAAACTTAAGGCACTGATCACGCAAAATACACTTATTGCCGTCAACAGTGCCATTGCAGAACTCTGTAGCCTCAAACTGGTCTATTTCATCTTCTGAAAAGAAGATATCGTCGGTAGTAATATCTACCGATAAGCATTTAGCACGATCCCAGCGGGTATTAGTTACCAATCAGATCCTTCTAAATTATGCATCATACCTATGAAATCAGACTTATCCAGCACAACATACTGAGAACCATCAAAGTCAATTTCAAATACAGGATACTTGTTTTCTATAACTGACTGATAGTAAAGCTTTAAAAGATCGGCTAACTTTATCGAGTAGGACTGCTTAGTTGTAGTTTTGCACTCAACTAGGAATTTACCTGAATGAATGTCAGCTTTTTTCATCCACCCATTTCCAGAACCTGGAGTTACTGTACCACCATAGTCTTTAGCTGCTTTTCTCTCCTGTAACTTACTTCTCCTGTGATGATCGGTTCTTATCATTAGTCTTCTTCTCTTTCCCCGGAAACTAACGAGTCCGCCAACTCAGGGATAGTTGACGCGGCAAGGACTTGCTCGGACAATTCTTCTCTGAGATCAAGATCTTCTCTTAAAGATTCAAGAACTGACGCTTTGCCCTGCCATTTATAGTCTTTGTAGTAGTACCAACCGCCCTTTTTCTGTATGATATCAAACAAAGATGCGACTGTAAAATAGTCCAGCGCGATATCAAATTCACCGCGCTTGAAGCCCAAAACGGGGGCATTACGGAAATAAAAATCAGCAGTAGCTACTTGCTGCGGTGGTGCTGCCTTGTTTTTCTCTGTAGTCATCTTAATAGTCTGACCGACAGTAACTCCGTCTTTCCAGCCGGGCCTTTTCTCTATTATCCATTCATCACGTGCTAACTTTAATATAATGTAGTAGAAATAATCCTTAGCCTCTCCACCCGGAGTAGTCATAGGTGTTCCTCTAGGAGCCCATTTACCTGGTGCCTGACGATACTGATTGATAATAACGCCAGTCATTTTCTTACCAGAAGTTGTATTAGCACCTATCTTACGTATAAACTTACCGAAATTTCTAGCGCCAAGAGACATAGTAGATTCGTCCATTGCTTTGTCTATTTCTTCATCTGGAGACAAAGCAGGATACGAATCCAGTACACAAAGATCTACTTCTCCTGAATCCTCAGCGTCAATGATAGTCTGAAAAGCAAGTTCCATCTTTTTAGTAGGTATTACTGTTACTCTTGATAAATCAACACCCAATGCTGTAGCCTGCCCTATATCGTATTTCTCTGATGCTACCCATAGGGTGTTAAAATCCGGGTTGATTTTCTGATTAGCCGCAACAGCGGTATGCATTAAACTGCTTTTACCTGCTGATTTAGCTCCCCTGTATTCCGTCCACTCCCCAACAGGCAGTCCCCCTCCAAATATTGTGTCTAACGATAACAAACCAGTAGTGATAGTGGTCGGCTTTTGTATGTCAGATGCGAGTATTGCTGTTCCCTGACCATATGTTTTGTTTAATAAGTTAGCTATCAACGTGTGCCTTTCCTGTATATGACTGCTCCAATTCCGCATTAGCCAATCTTAAAGCATTAGCATCTTTAGATATTCTAGCTCTGTATTTCTGTGCCCCGCCATCAGCAGTTTGTTTGACATGTAGTGTCTTAGCATCTCCGTTAAGAGCCATTATATTCATAGTGTCAAGATCATTTACTTCTCTGCCAGATATGAAACCGCAATCGAAACAGCGAGCAGCAGCAGAAGCACCTGGTTTAACAAAGCTGCCAGAACCACAATTCGGGCAGTTTCCTGTATTTGACTTAAGATGGTCAGCCCTGGAATAATCGTGGGTTGAATCTTTTACTGTCTCTATAGGCTCAGTGGGCCTGTCTCTGTTGCTGCGTGTGTAATCAGGATCTTGCCACCACGGTAAATTCCCCTGGTAGTTTGGAGAAGGGTTTTGTTTCTGCTGCTCGGCTCTCTTTATCTGAAAGAATTTCGAGGTATCCATTAGCTTTTATCAACTCGTCTAGTATTGCCCTTAGAATTCTGTTTGTTTGTATTACAGCTTCTCTCAGACCGTAGTCGCTTACTGGCGTTGTTGGTGGTGGCAATCACACCACGTCCCTCCCTTGCACGATTCATGATTATCATTACGGCAGTCTTCACAAATAAATCTCATTATTTTACTTCCTCCCATGATTGTCCGGTATGAAGATCTATTTTCAGTGGTACTTTAAGAAACTTCTGGATTCCCGGCCCTGTCATACCATCATACACGGCTTGGACCGCCTTGTCAACTAGATAATTAGGCGCGGATACAACAAGTTCGTCATGCACAGTAAGATGGATTTTACAGTCATCAGGCAAGAACACATCTACTCTTGGCATGGCATATTTCATAACATCAGCCGCGCCACCTTGGATAAGAGAATTAAATAGCTGACGCTCGGCACCCATCCTAATAGTTTGGTCGTTAGAATTGATTTCTGGGACTCTGCGACGCCTGCCGAGAAGAGTAGTAATATACGGTTCAGGTTTGCGCTTCTTAGCCCACTGTATAACACCGTCTTTGAAACCATAGATTTCAGGAAACATCTGTTCATGCTTAGCGAGAATCTTCTCAGCTTCCCGGTTGTCAATCCTAGCCATGGAAGCTATTTTGTTAATGCCCGCACCGTAGACTATAGCAAAGTTGAAAGTTTTTCCGTAATACTGTCTCTCATCTTTAGTTACATCGGCTGGTAGTTTGTCTAGTACCATAGCCGCTGTCATAGTATGAGGATCAATCCCTTGAAGGAAACCCTCGTAAAGCGCTCCCTCTTCAAGATAATGAGCAAGCACAACTAGCTCTATCTGAGAATAGTCAGCACATATAAGGGTTCTTCCCGGTTCAGCTATAAAAACAGAACGGATTAGCTTACCAAGTTCAGTAGACGACCTAGGTATGTTCTGCAAATTTGGTTTACGGCATGAGAAACGACCTGTTACTGTGCCGTACTGAACAAAATCAGCATAAATTTTACCGTCGGTAACTTTAGCTTCTTTGTCTTCCGTGCCAAGCCATGAACCAACATAAGTGTTTAATATTTTATCAATATCGCCGTATTCTCGGAGTTTAACGGCAACAGTATTAGCGGGGAAACTTTCCAATACATCATCGTCAACAGAGTAATGACGTATTGTTAATGGCAACCCAGCTTTTTTAGCATCTTTGCCGCCCTTGGTTAGCTTCCACGGTCGTAGTCCTTGTCCGCCTTTATCTTTAGGGAGGAAAAGAATATCTTGTTTCTGTTGATTAGAATTGATATTGAATTTTTTTCCAGCCGCCTGGTAAATTTGCGTTTCTACTGTCTTTATTTCAACAGAAAGCCTGTCCCTAAGTTCCTCAATCTTAGCAACATCCATAGTTGCACCGCACATACGCATACCGACAAGAACATTAAGAACATCCATCTCAAGGTTGAAAACAGAAGTAAGATTCTGTTCTTCCAGTTTATCTTTTACTGACAGCATATGAAGGAAGTTAAACTTGGCATCAAGAAATGCGTAGTATGCTACAACTGAGAAAGGGTGTGCTTCTACTTCCTTGCCAACATTTTCATCATCGTAACTGAAATCATAAAACAATTCAGTCATTTCTTTAAGACCACGGGTGAAACGGTTTTCATCAAGCAGCCAGTATCCGATAAGCGGATCAAAATACGGCGGTGGCGGAACAAAACCAAGATGTTTAGCAACAGATATCAGATCGTAAATTTCTCCATACGCCGATTTAATGATCGTAGTGGAGGCAAACAACGGTTTTAAAATACGGAAAACTGTTCCTCTGTCTAATTGTTCAGGTGGTTCCGAATAAAGCTTTACTGTCTTCTGATATGGTTTACCCGCCCTGGGTCCAGTACCACCATAGTACGCTGTTACTTTAGTGGTGCCTGTTTCTTCCCCTTTTTCATGGCCCATCGGTACAGTTATACAGGAACCATGCGTTGCCAGGCTAATCCAAGTTAACGTATTTCTGTTAGGATCGCCTCTGAATTCATACGCTGCTTCTACGTCAAATGAGAAGCTGTCTTGTGTTAAAGCATAATCAACAAAAGCTTGTAAAGCTTCTTCATTAAGAATCACGCCATTTGGTAACAATATGCCTCCTTATTTAGATACTGAGAGGGAGGGATGACATGTGCCTATACAATAGGGATTCTTTGTGCCGCTCCCTCTCAGTAAAATCAATGCATTGCGGGATGTGCTGTGCCGCGCGATGCAAGTTAGTTTACAAAATGTTCAGGGATTAATGGTGCCACTATAATAGGGATTATACGTGCCGCTTGGACATTTTGTAAAGCATTCGTATCACATATCTAGCCTTTTTCCAGGCTTGTTTTCTGTGATCAGGTGTCATATCTGCTACTTTAGCAGTGCCGGTGTAGTGTTTACCTATCTCCCTCATAAGATGGCTGGTAGCACGACGGTAAAAAGAGGGATAGCCGTGACCATATATACCTATGATTTTTTCGTAGCCGTCGCGTGTTTCTGATCCGTCTTCTTCTAGAGCCATAGCAAAAGGCAACACTTTAGCTTTTGAATATCCCGGTCGTGTCTTAAGGCCGTTACCAAGAATAGTCTTTACATCATCAGGCAAAGTAGAATAATCGGGCAGTAATGACAGCAGTCTGTCTACTTCTGGGTCTTTGTAGTTGCGTTTATCATAAGGCCGGACGCTAGTATATTTCCTGGCTAATTTATTTTCTTTGGGTTCATATTTGTACAACCTAAGTTGCTCAGGACAAGTAGTAGCTATCAGATATATAATCGACGCGGCTTGAGCGTCAGTCAATCCAGCAAGTTTGTTAGTTTTAGCATAATTTTTGACAGCTCTGGCCGGAAGCAAATACAGAGTGTGCGTAGCATTATTTACCACGTCCCTTATCTGTTCTGCTTCTGCGCCGCTGCTACCTGCTGTAGGACTCTCAAACACTATGTCATCTATTTCCAGCAAGATCTTTATAAGCTCTGTGAATTTCTGTGCTGGTGTTAAGCCTCTAGTTAATGCTGGAGGGGCCATGGCCCCTCCAGCATTATGCAATCTTAACTTCTGGTCAGCACCATAGTCTATTGCTATCATTATTCAGTTGTCAGATGCCTTGCTGCTTCGTTCAGTTCAGAGATGGTGTGTATTCTCACAGCAGTAGAATCAAACTTTTGCTTTTCAAATTCCTTTAGCTGTGCTTCTGTTAGAGGCTTTACGCCCCAGTCAGCTTCTAGTTCGTCTTCACGAACAGGATCAACAGAGTAGGAGAAGAAACCGTTAGAGCCTTTCCTCTTAGAGACAGCAAAGTAAAGACCAGCTTTGTTAATAGGGGAAGTACGTTTGCCAGTAGCCCTTTCTTCTATAGCTGCTGATGGGTCTGCACTAGTAATCCATACTTTAATCTCAGGAGTTTCTCCTAGCACTACAATGTTAAACCAATCACTCGCTTTAGCTCTGTCACCACGTGCGCAAAGCGGGCAGTCATTAAAACCAGCGCAAGTATAGGCTCTGCGTCCCTGGTCTGTCATTATCCAGTGCTGATAAATAGGAGCGAAAGGCATTTCATCTAGAAACTTTACAAGAATTTCTTCACCGTCATCAGGAACGATGAAACGTGGAACTTGAGTAGCATTAGCCGAACGTGGCCGCTGCTGACGTGACCAGCCTGGCTTAATAGGAAGGTCTACATCTTTGGTGATCCTCCCGCCAGAAAATTCTGATAAGCCTTCTTCTCTTTCTTCGTCGCTTAACTTGGGCTTCTGCCTAGTGATCTCTGCCATATGCCTTGTCCTTCCTGTTGTGCAGCCATGTGAGAATGTAAGTGTCCTTGACGTTAGAAATTACAGCGGCTTCCTTTAGATCATTGTAAGCTGCCTCGTCAACTGCTTCCTCTGCTGACTTAATAGCTTCTTGAAAATTCTCATACGGTGGTACTTCTAACTCGACTGAAAATTCGGGAGCATATGTTTCATAATTGCCCATGTTAACTGTGAATCTCTTGCTGACTCTCACTAGTGCCATCTGCTGCCTCCTTTGCTTCCTCATTTACTGTCACATCAACTGTAACAGGTACAGTGGGAACATGCTCATCTTGTGCTCCTGTAACTGGCTCCTGAACTGTCACAGATGGTGCAACGGGTGCTTCTTCTTGAACTGTCTTTCGTTTCGCTGAGATTAGGGACCATAGGCTTAGCAGCCATTGTGTCAGTGCGCTCATGATTTTTTCTCCGTTCGTCTTTTATATCGCAGCCATGCTTCGCGGGTAGTATTAGCTTCGTAGGCATAACCGTAAGGTTTGACTTTCAAATCCTGAAAATACTTGGTACCCACACCATGAATATGGCAGTGATCAACCCATACTTTAGCCGGATATTTATTCAATCCTACATTTATATGGTTGTCACATTCACAGGGTACTACGTGGTGAATGCCTTCGCTGCCTTCTCCTTGAATTGTGTCTTCTCTATGTGTTTCCATTTTCCTCCCGCGCTAGGATAAAGTACATCTTCTTCATATGCAATTTGTCTTAGCGCTTCTATCTGCTCTCTTGAATACAGTCTTCGCTGTCCTCTTTCATCAGCAGACGGCATTTTATAAGGAGAAACAGGAATTATTCCTTCTCTCTCCCACTTGCGAATAGTTACAGACTGTCTGTTTAGAGCACGTGCTACGCTCCCTATGCGGTAAAGTGCCAAAGGCTGGTTGTTTACCAGGTAAAATGAAGGCGTTCCAAGTTCAGGTAATTCGTCTAACTCCTGCTTCTCTGGCTCTGGTTCTTCATATATTTTCTTCTTACGTGACGAGCCGGGATAAAATTCTTGAAATTCTGTCACAAGTTTCCTGTAAATGTTAGTATGCCGTCGTCATTGAAAACAAACACGGAATATTCTTCTTTAAGAGGGGAACTGTAAGCGAAATTGAACAAGGCAACTATAGTTCTAGTTTTCTCGTAGTCATCTGCTGTGTCATCCGATAGCACATCTTCTATGTCAGGATAATAAAAACTGTTATTACTCAACCCGTTTTCGTCAGTAACAAGTTCATATTCGGACATTCTCCTTATTAATACCCTCAATTATCCTCCTAATCCCTGAGCTGCATCAATGCGTAGTGCTCTTTTATCTCAATAATGGAATCTATAGCTTCGTCAGGTATTTCCCCCATCTGATTCAGAACATACATCTGATCAAGGTCTAGTTCTTCTGTTGTAACTGTGTAAGTTACTTTATCTAGTACCCCGTACTCTTCTGCTATATTAAATGCCCTGTCTTCATTGACAAACTCAGACACTCTCCTCTGTGCCTGTAACCCTGTTATTTCCTTGCCGCCAAGCATTATAGGACGAGGGAAATAATAAGTGTAGTTACCGCTCTCATCTGGTTCGCAGTTGTCTATGATCCATTCTTTAAGATCGTCCCTGAGCTTCTCTCTTCTCACCTTTAACACTGACTCATCGTTAGCGGTTAATACATACTCCAGTGCCCACCTGAACTCCTCAGCGACTAGTCTATCAGGGCTTTCGTCGTCTGTCAATAGCTACTCCCAGTAATGGCGTCCATCAAAATGACGTAGGTTAGGGTTGGACTTGTGGTCACTCTCTTCCCTCACACAATACAAGTCGCAGTCTTTTCTAGTACACTGCTTATCGCATCTCTTCAAAGCCATCTGAATCTCCTTAATGTACATGGTAACTAAATTCTGAAGCGTCCTCATGGACACAGCAGTCAGCTCTGTAACTAATCTTATGCCACGTTACACCAGCATAGCCTACTGCATCTATAGCTGCGTTAGAATACTTATCTAGTGGACTGTATAGGCATTCGCAACTGTCTGTTCCAAGCTCTCTGCCTGTACAATAGTATCTATTTTCTAGCGCTGGTATATGCTTTTCAGGAAACACAATTAACTCCTATACTTTTCTACAAACGAACTAAGATGATCATGAAGGAGATCAGCATCGAGTGCCACAGTAGTATCGATACGGTCGCCGCCCATATCAGCACCGTCAATAGCAATATCAGACATTTTTCTTTTACGCTCAAGAACACGCATCTTTCTTTCTTCTATGCTGTCGTGGGTAATCAAGTTACGTATGAACACCTGATTGAACGAGGAACTAGCCCTTATATGCCGTGAATTTATCTGGTCTTGGGTTCCGAAGGACCAGGGAAGGTCATAGTTAACCAGGTAATCGGCCATGTTCATGTCAAGTCCGTATCCACCAGCATAAGAAGAAAGAAAGATGCGAATAGAAGGATCATCAGCGAACTGCTTCCGAACCTTATCTTTTTCCTTAGCGTTCAGATCACCAGTAAAAGTAACTGACTTGTAAGGAAGCTCCCTCTTTAAAATCTCAAGCATAAACTTGTACTTAGAATAAATAAGCACTTTAGAATCTGGGTTATCCAGTACAGGTTCTAATTCTGCTTTAAGCATGTCAAGCTTTGCCGACGATAGCGGAATCTCTCCTAATGTATCTGAAGTTGCAAGTAGCCAAGCATATTCCGAACCTTCCGGTGAATCTTGTATGTACTTAGCGGCTGAATCATATATTAGAGATGGATGACACAATAGCATCTCAAGACACATATGCATAGCCATCAGTCTTCCATTAGGACCGTCTTCATCTAGTAGAGCTTGCATAGCACCAAAGCGGAGATCCACTTTGTGTTTTGGTATCTTAGCTAATTCCTCCAGCATATCGTTGGCGATAATGCAGTAAACTCTAGCAACTTCAAGGCTCATAGGTACTGACCAGCAGTCATCGTCAACTTCGGGAAGATAAGGTGCGACATCAGGATCAGTACGTGATTTGCGTATCATAGCATCGCCCATACGATCGTGAAGAACATCGAGATTTTTATATGCCCTGACCCACCCCTTGCTGTGCCGTATAACATATGCTTTTTCAAACAAATCGTATCGGCCAAGCACAGAAGAATCAACCCACTGCATAATGGAATACAATTCTTCTGGCCTGTTCTCAATAGGAGTAGCGGTTAACGCTAGCCTGTAAGGAACATCTTTGAATAATTTCTTAATCTTCTTAGATCTTTGTGTCTTAAATGATTTTATAGCTGACGCTTCGTCTAAGATAACTACGTCAGGATTCAGACGGGCTATCTGTTCGTCAAGTAACACATAATCGTAACTGATTACGATGTACTTGAAGTTAAGTTCACGACTGTAGCTAACTAGGTAACAGCCGTCTCTTTGATCCTTAGTTCCGTCAACCACTATCACATTGCTGTCAGTGAACTGCTTGATTCTTTCTTCCCACTGGTACTTAAGAGCGGAAGGACAGATGATCAGGCATAAATAAGCATAACCTTCGTCAAATAAATACTCAGCACAAGCTAAGGCAGTAGGTGTCTTCCCGGTGCCAGGAGCAAAAGCAAGAAGTAATGAACCTCTCTTAGCAAAGTGGGATACTACCGGCTGCTGGTAAGGATACAATTTTCCTTTAAACATTATTGTTATACCTTAGCCATTCCAGTGCAGGAATGGATTCATGAAAACCATCGTCAGCATCCCATATATCCATCTCTCCTATATCTTTAGCTGAACTTCCCTGATAATTGAATACCCTTACATGACTGAACATTTTAACTGCATCTGGTATAAGATCTCTGGTAGTTTTTATACCAGCCGCGTCATTATCAAGACAGAAGAAAAGATAAGAGCATTTTCTTTGTATGAGAGACAACTGATACAGGCTAGGCAGTCCGAAAGATGATACCGTATCACCCCAGTAACCTAGGTCAATGTCGTAAACCTTACCGCAGTCGATAGGAGACTCCACTATTATCCCAGTGCAGTCTTTACCCATCTTGTCGTAGCCGAATAGTGTTCTTGATTTTTTAGTTCCTGCTGGGTAATTACGGAAAATACGTGCATTCTTTTCCTGCCAGCCCCATAGTTCATTAGAAAACGGATCACGGTAAGGAAATATCCATGTTTTATGCTCAGGATTCCATCTTATACCATAGTATTCAGCGGCTTCGGCGGTTATATTCTTGGAATTTAATGCCTCTTCGGGAGGATCAGTGAACAAAGCCATGTCCATCTCAGTTATCTTAAGAGACATAGGAGAGAATGATATGTTATCAACTTTCTCTTTCCACTTACCCATTTCAACGAAGCCTACAGCTTCGTTGGCTTGTATTACCGCTTCTTCGTATGTAACATCAGATAGTTTAGCAATGAGAAAAGCAAGATTACCTCTAGCACCACAAGCAAAGCAGTAATGAACCCCATTTCCAAGATTGACAGACCAAGAAGGATGATGGTCAGGAGAATGGAAAGGACACGGAGCGAATGCTTCATCATCAATGACACGGTAATGTACCCCTAACTTATTGAGAACCGATTGTACTGACACTTACACCCCCTTTGATTCCATCTTTTCTTCTACTTCCAATTCCTTTACTGTAAATGTCATGTCTTCAAAATCGATTTCCATATGGAAATCATCGAAATCTTCAAACCGTGAACGCTGAGAAGACAATGTTATTATCTTAGTCTCTTTGTCCTTATCAAGACCGATAACATAATCGGATGCTTTAAGCAGTCCTGTACCACCGGCAATAGATCGTGCTTCAATACCACGGGAAGAATTGTATTGCTTCTCTTGCACTTGTGTGTTAACAAACACTATAAGATCTTTATCCATAGCGAATGACTTAAGTTCAGCGGCTACATTCTCATTTGCTTGCCAGTCGTCAGTCATTCGGCCTGTTTTACGGTCAATCATAAAAGAAAATCCGTCAATGTAAACAATATGAGGACGGTACTTAGCTACTTCTTCTGCTATGTCATCTAGAGTTATCAGAGTTTTCTTGCGGGAGATAATAAAACGTCCCTGACCATTCTCAGATAGTTGTTTCTGGAAATCTCTTACCTTCTGCTTTTCTCCGGGATAAAGTTTTCCTCTCCTCATACGAGAAGGTGAAACATGAGCACCAAGACACAGTAAACGCTGCTGTAGTAATTCTTCTCCCATTTCAACCGAGAAAAACAAAACGGAATACCCTTGCATCCACGCATTAAACGCTGAGTTAAGCGTAAGCCATGACTTAGATGCCTTCTGTCTTCCTAGAAGCGTAACAAGCTGACCGTTATGGAAACCCCAGTAAACATCGTCTACTTGATCGAAACCAAATGGTATTCCCTTTTCAAGTTCAGTATCCAGTAGCTTATCGATATCAAAATCTGGGGAAGTAATATCATAACCGGATGAAAGGGAAATTGAATCTGGTGAAATAGTAGAAGCAGTTGTCTTTATAAGTTGTATAGCTTCCGAAATCTTACCAGCGTCATGTAATGCAATTGATTTCGTAATAAGATCTGCTACTTGATACGACGAAACCTTATCGAAAACCAGGTCAATTAATTCAGCAGTTGAAATGATTTCCTTTTGCAACTTATAAGATGCTTCTGGAAATTGCTCACGAAATATATCCGGTGAAGGAACTACGTGATGCCTGGAATAGTATTTAAGTAGCCATTCGTAAGCTGATTTGTCTAATCCAGTAAAGATAATACTGGCTGATGGTGTTGTTAACCAGACTGAATTGAAACCACAGTCTGTGAAATATGAAAGCTCTCCGGTAACTAAAACCGAAGAGACTATTTCAAGTCCTATATTAATCGTTACCACCCCTCCAGTTGGTAAACGCTTCTTCTATGTCATCCTCAGTGTACACCTTGTTGACTGTAATGTCAAGTACCTCCCTAACACCCGGATTCCTCCTGTCCGGTTTAGGACTACCTGTAATTACAGGTACACTAATACCACTGGTCTTAAGTAGTTTAAAGTAGTTATTCTGTAGTAGAATAGTCTTTATATCTTTTAGTAGACTACAGTAGTTATATATAGTAGGAGGAGTATTACTACTATAGTTATCAAAGTAGTAATCTATACTATCTACTATAAACTGGTGTATGTCACTGCCGGTCACCGGCAGGACCCCCTCCCCTTTTATACCACTGATATGTATGCTATCACGGTCCAAGAGATTTGTCAAATCGGGGTCTCGCTGGATCGATTCGTACAACCAGGTGTAAGTGACTGGTGTCTTAGCGTCACTTACCACGTCCATCTTCTCTAGACGCTGCTCAAAGTACAAAGCCAAAGACCACACGTACTCATCGGCACCAGCAGGACACGCGTCTTTGTCGTAAAACTTTCGGTCTCCGTTAGAGTAACCGTTCCTGGTCTCTCCCGGTTTGTAACCCGATCTTAACTTACTTTCTTTACCCAACTAAACTCCTATGTCTGATATATCCGTAACAAGTTTGGCCTTAGAGCCGAATGTAAGCACATGCTGATGCACAACATCGTAAACAGCTACGATATCAGGATTGTTAACTAACATCTTAGCTAATTTCTCTGGTGTAGAGCTGAACACAGATCTAACCGGGATAGAAAGTTCCTCTAGCTTCTCCTGTATAACCGCTGCTGCTTCCTTCGGAAACCATGTGACAACATGAAAATTATAGTCAGACTGCCAGGTAAGATACAAGATCTTGTTAAGCACAGCATTATTGAGAGTGAACTGGAATATAACAGAATCCCATAACCCCTGCTCTTTGTACTTAACATACTCGTCAACTTTGTCCGCTGGCAGATGACCAATCAACCCTTCGAACACAATAAGAACACGCGGTGCTGTCTTGTTACTTAAATCTCCTCCAAGCATTACCTTCTCCTCCCTCCCTTGGGTTGACAACTTCGGCTGACATATGATAGACTGTTCCTATCAAGCGGCGGTCCCTCCTACGTCGCCTATCGGTTCGGCCCCGTTCAGTTGACCTTGGTCCTGCGGGGCTGTTCCGTCTCTTTTCTTTCTAGTTTTTACAGTCGTTTTGCTGTCTCCCACTGAACTACTAGTATCATCAGCAACGCTATCGCTATCAGTGAGAAGATTATTCCCCAGCCCAGTGCGTAAGACATGAATGCCTACATGAAAACTCATTCTTTCTTGTCCTTCTTTTCTTTTTCCTTTTTCTTTCCGCCGCGCTCGTAACCCTTGTAGTAGGTGTAACCTAGTACGGCTGCTTCTAGTATCAGTAACGCAATTGCCCCGTCCGGGGTCATATATCCTCCTCACATAGTTACCGGGTACAGACCTTTTTCCAGATCCAGCACCTGTATGTTATGTTCCCAGCAGTAGGAAACTTTATCTGGTCTCGTAGTAGGGTCTAGCACTATGTATATTTTTTCTCCCGGCATAGCCAGGTCGTCTAGTACGCTTGGAACTTGATTCCAGTTAGCGAAACCTGTGTCTTCAAAATCCTTCAGCACTGACAGCACTGTTTCAGAGAGCGGACCCATGATAAGCCCGGTTATGAACACAGGAAAGGTGTAAGGGGTTGCTATGTCTCTTAGAAGATCCCTAGCCGCGTTTCTTGATACGCTGCCGTCGCCATCGATGATGAATTTCATTTCGTCCCTCCTCGCTGGTTGACAGATGCCACCCTAGCATGAGCAGGGACGATTGTCAAACGGACATCAGGGGACAAACTAGGACATGGCCAGGAAGGGACCAAACAGCCACGCTGAGAGCCTTAAGAGTCTGACCCTTCTCCTGACACCTAAAGCTGGAGAAAATCCGTTAGCGTGGCTGTCCGCCTCGTACAGATACCCTCTACTCGATAGGAGGCACTGAGTAGACAGGATTAGTGTATGAAATGCCTAGTGGCGTGTGTCTTGCCAGTACATTGTTAACCGCTTGCTGTCTTACTGCCATCTGTGCGTAGTAGTAACTTCTAGACAAACCGGCTGAGTCCTGAACTGCATCCCATGTGTAGTTAATTCCTGTAGAGCCGTCGAAATACCCCTGTAGTATCTCTCCTTGCTCAACTAGTACAGCGTCGATCCACATGTGAGTAGGATAACTAACGTCACCAGCAGAGACAGATGTTATCTGTAATGTTTCGCTGTCGCCTGATGCTGTGAAAGTAACATAGATTCTGTACCATGTGTTTGTAGGAAGGTCAGATGTTGGATTGAACCCACCATAAGGGCCGCCGCCGTAACCATCGAAACTATAGCCCGTACCTCCAGTAGACTGGATAGAAGTAGATCCGTTGCCTATGTCAAGCACTATGTTATTCAGTCCGTGTCCGGATTTAACGTAAGCAGATGCTATATAGTTAAACCCTGGAAGCAGATCCGGTATTGTTATCTGTGCTCCGTCGAAGTCAGCGTTAATAGTGACATTGCAAGAGTAGTTTCCTGCTGTTAATATTGTCTCGTCGTATACTGCTATATCTCCTACTGTAACTGTATTATCTCTAGCTAATGTAGCTGAACCTATAGCTGACCAGTAAGCTGTAGAAACCTCAAATGACGGATTGTTAACAAAGTTAATTCTGTCAGCTACTATGATCGAATGTATAGTCCTAGGATTATCAAAGACAGGCGGAGTATTTCCTCCTACTATAGGTGCTATACCCGCATACACTTTAGTAACTTGAGCGAAATCATTTTGCGGAGCACTCTGGAAATCCCATCCAAGTGCGGCGAATGCTGCTCTGCGATACAGAACGTCACCGTTAGATACCAGGTAATCGTATGGAGGTACAAACGTAGCCCATGACTGCTGCCATGTTCCGCTCATAGTTATGCCTGCGTTGTTCCATGATACATATGACTGAGCAGGATCAGGATCAGTTAACGCCGCTACAGCAAAATCTTTTATCGCACTTAAAGGACCAGCAGCGCCGGTAAATACTACAGGACTGTAAGTATGCTGCGATGTAGGTAAGGGATCTGCTGCGAATGCTTCTCCGACATCAAGTATGTTAACTTTCGCTGTAGCCGTGTGCTGTATAGAAGTAGCTTTTATGGGATTCTCATACAAACACCACGATATACCAAAGAAATCTTCATTCCAGAAACATCCGTCTTGGTCGCCGTCACAATACGGATGACAAGGAGAAGTGTCTTCTACCTGGCAGCCTGTGTAATGAAACTGACACTCTTGTATAGTGGTTGCTTCTAGATGTAATTCAACTTCATTGCCGCCGAAGAACGCAATGTCCTGAATAATTACGCGGTTCCATGTTTCAGTCAGTGTTATGTGCTGAACGCCCACAACGTTACCGTCAGCGTATACATAAGCCGTTATAGTTCCAGTGCCGCTGACGAAACATGACGCTGAACCTGTGCAGTCTTCTGGTATAGTTACCGAGCCTGTTTTAACTCCTTCTCCTGACACTTTGCCTGGACATGTGACAAGAGCTGACGCGGTACCGTACAGAATATTAGACACGTCAAGGTTGACAATAGTTTCCGCTGTCTTAGCCGCTACTCCTGCTAATCCGTTTTGAAAAGCAGGATTAGAATGAAAATTATTTGTATAGTTTCCGTTGAATGTCATTTAGTTAGCTCCCGTAATCAGCGCCGTAAAGTGAGGTGTATTCATCAGGTGAAGTAAGTCCGGTTAGCTGCTCATATGCTATACCGAATGACGTCTGGGTACTATTGAATGAAGTAGAAGAAGACAAAACTGAAACTCCGTTTCTATAAACGGTGATGATGTTACCGTTTAAAGTTACTACCATTCTGTCACCAGCAACAAAAGGTGTTGAGTAGTTTCCTATAACAGAGAAAGTACCGGCATTATTTTCCACTAACTCAGTCATCGTAGCTTCAAGATAACTGGTGGCAGAAGCGTATCTTAGTATTAAGCCAGTTACCCATTCAGCGGTAGGATTTGTGACAAATGTTATTCCTGCTTGTGCATTTGCTGATCCTGTATTTACAACAGCTATACTTCTGGCTGCTTGATTAGACGGGTAAGCACATCCGTTAGCATAAGGAGATACAGTAAAGTTTCCTGTTGCTACAGTCCAGTTGTAAACTCCGTCGTCTAAAGCTGTATAAGAAGAAAGTTGCTCTCCTACTCCTGTAACAAATGAATCGAATGCTACTCCATTAGGAAGCGATGGTTCAGTCCCGTTGTTTTTTGCGAATATCCTTGTTATAAAGTTGCCGCTTGTGTCGAACCATTCTATAAAAGGAACAACTGTGAGAGAAGACCCTTTTACATATGCAGAGCTTACAATTCTAAGTCTCTGATTGTAATTCAGCGGCTCCCAGTCAAGGCTGTTAGTACCTGGAGATGCATAAGGAGGAACTGAATTTTCAGATGTTCTTAATGCCATGAACGGCTGGTTATTGTACAGCACTATTTCTTGAGGGTAGTAAGTTACAGTGCTGTCCCATTCCTTAGCTGTAAGTACAGACGGCACAGGTATACCGTCAGCTATGGCCTGATACGGATCTGGATACGTTTGTGTCATGACAGACGGAGTTCTTGAAACAGATCGTGCCCACATGTCACTAGTAGAAGCATTTATATTCTTAACTTGCAGTGCGTTGGCATTGTTATGCAGTGTAGCTATCGGATCTTGAACACCTATAACTTCTGTCAGGCCGCCAGCAGGTAGTAAGGAGTTAGGGGTTAGGGTATAAATACCTTCCCATGTGTCTACGCCTCCGGTTACAGAGTTGTTAAGGACTGTACTTGTTACTGCCTGCTGTACTTGCCACCATGTATTAGAAGATGTGCTTCCAGATGGTGCCTGACCGTAATTAGTTCCGTTAATACATATGTAAATATAGTCATTGTAAGTTATGAGTTCGTTAATATTATAGTTAAGATACGGACTCCAGTCACCAGGTACAGGGTCTTCAAAGAATGACTGGTCATTTGACAGCATCAAATTAGGACCGATCCACAAGTTAGCATTATAGCCGGTAAGAGCAGACAGCTCTGTCATCAGCCCTTGTAGTGTTCCTTTAGTTTTATTTATAACGGCGTTATAGAACACAGCCTTTCGCAAGGTGTACGGAGAGACAGCAGGATTGATATCAAGACCAAGCTCAGCAGCTAAATTGTACAGATCATCCAAAGGTATATTTATCGCGTCATTGAAATTCTGATATGTGTCGTACTGGGTACGCAGATAGTCTATTCCCCATCCGAATACAGCCATAAATGAGTTAAGAAATAAATTACCTGTTGGGTTAGCTTGCAGTTCGTCAGTATTGTTAGCTAAATTGACATAGAAATTAGGTATGAGATTCAGCATAGACGAAGCCGAATCATAATTCCTGAGCATTAAACATGCTGTATTTCCAGCGGCAACCCATAAGTTGTCAATATCATTAACTTGTACAAAAAATCCATAGTAATGATAAGCACCCGGTGTTATATTTATATCCGAATAAGCTGTACCGGGAAATCCTGAAGCTGAATCTATAACTACAGATCCGTCATCTTGGTCCGTAGGGTATCCATTCATGTTTTTAACAAGACGCCATGCCGTTATAGTTCCAGATGGCCTGACCCACGATAGATTTATAGTACCGTAGTCATGCGGAACAGCAGTAAACGGATCAACCGAAAACTGCGGTGGTGCTGTGAATCCGTAAACTTGCTGGCCATAAATCGAAATCCCATATATGGCCATTCTACCACTTGACCAATCCGTAAATCTCTGATAGTATGTCTACATCAGATGAACTGCTAGAGAAGGGCTGTAACATGAAAACCTCTTGGAGAGAAGAACTGGCTTGGTCTGCTGGATTCTACGACGGAGAAGGAAATGCTAGACTGACTCATGGTGTGAATGACTACGGACAAATGAGTATAAATCAAGTTAATGTCCTACCTTTAAAAAGATTCCAAGCCGCTGTACTTGGGCTCGGCCGGATAAACGGTCCATACAAACACGGGGAATGGCAAGATATTTACACATGGCGAGTCAGCTCATTCCAAGACGTACAAGCTGTAGCTGTAATGTTATGGCCATTTTTAGAAGAAGTAAAAAAGAACCAGCTAAAGCCTGTATTAGAAAACATGCATTTCAGTCCGCCAACTTGGAAATCAGGAGAATCATTAGAAGGTATAACTTGTAAACGCGGACATCCTGCTTCAGTATATCGCACCAAATGGGGACAGTGCCGTGCATGTATGACGCTTTCTGATAGGGAGCGTCGTCCGCTTAAAGGAAATAAGTTAAAATATCCTGACATTTAGATTAACCACTTACGAAAGTTACAGTTGACGGTAGAGTCCTCAGCAGTACACCCTTAAGATTTATCTGCGGAACAGTGATGTTAGCGTGGCCGGTTCCGTTCTCAAGGTAAATAGAGATTCTGTCACCTGCGTGAAGAAGACCTTCAAAGTTAGTTCTAGTTGTAAACTGACGCTTGCCGTACTGATAGTATCTTGGGGTCTGTGTTGACTGCTGAACTGGAGATCCGTTAGGAGCATATACAAGACCTGTAACGTTTCCTGAGAACTGGCAGTCAAATACATGATCGTGTAATACGTTCGACGCTCCGTTAAGACAGCAGGAATGGTGAAGATAGCCTGTGTTGTACCAAGACCATGTAGCTATCGAACTAATAGCCCACCATCCATCGGCTGGAATAGTTATATCTGTTCCGTTATAGCATGAGTAAGGATCTAAGTTTGTCTTAAACGGACATAAAACACCAGCGGAATTATATGTTACCGGCACAGAATTCGCTATCAGTGAAACATAAGGAAGTGATTCTCCTGTCATCGCAGCAGAGATACGTGACGACACGGAAGAATAAGTTATAGGAGTTTGTCCTCCTATACCTGGCTCTGTCTGAGGATTAGTTCCCAGTATAGTTTCTATAGATTCTACTTCTGCTACTGTAGAGTTTATATCGTTGGCGAAATCGATATTTACGTTGTCAACTCTGTCAGTCCACGGAAATACTCCTGACGGATAAACCGGCTGGATATTTGATAAGGCCATTTTTATATGCCTCCTGATGCGGTTATGTAAATGTTACCGGCAACTGGAACTTCTGATGGCCGGAATTGAATGGGATTAGTGTTGCTCTGTATGACATCTTCTCTAGTAAATAACGGTATAACTACGTATGCGACCCCCGGCACAGACATAGCTGCTGCGTAAAGATCTGAAATATTAATTAGATCTCCGAACGTAGAGTTAGGTGGCGAAAGTACAGCCTGTAGTGCTAGTGTGACATTCTGCTGTACAACTAAACGACTGTAGTTAGGAAGAACTTGCAGTGTCATGTTATTACCCGAAGAACCAACGTCAACTTTGATAATAGCAGGAGTACCTATTGTAACTGTAGTCCCGGCTAACGTTCTAGTTGACAAATAATTCAGCAAATTAGCTTGCAAGCCTGTGTCTAGCGCTAGGTAGTTAGGTCCGAGAGCGTATAGCGTGACTGACGTAGAGTGATTAGCTACTGCCGAAACCTCTGTTACACCCTGTACGTTCAGAGACAGGGCTTCAAAGTCAGATGTGGTTATAGCTCTATTCTGCGTAGCATACGACTGAGGAGCATTAGCGCGTATCTGATCTATAGTTTCAGCATTCGCCCCGCCAGTCATGGCTGACGACTGGAATAATGTAGACGTATCAGATGTGAACGGTACATATACACCCGGAGTATCAACTACCATAATACCAACTGATCCTGCTGGCTGGTTGCCGTTGGCTCCCACCCCTATTGTATATGTAGCATATATTATCAATCCGACACCAGGAATAAGACCGTTTATGTTGTCACCGAAGTTAACTGAGGTAATGCCGCTGCTGTTTGTTGACACACTGTAAACCGTATCGTCTGGGCCGTATTCTATAAGATACGGAACTTGTGTCCACTGTGTAACACCTGATGATGATGACACAAATACAGACACCGATCCGTCTTCTACCCCTTTTTGAGGGATACTGAAAGACTGAGCCGCGACCCCGGTAGACACACCTAAGCTTCTCATAGTATAAGTTATACCTTGTGTCACTCCTACAGTAGCTGTTCCTCCGTTTTCAGGGACGGTTATCTCTTCGTCAGTTTGATACACAATAGGCGAGTCAGTTGTTGTATTGAACCCGGTAGATAACTGAGTACCAGCCGGTAAAGTTATAGATTGTCCTGGATTCACAGTCTGGAATGTTACTGTACCTGTAGCCGCTGAGCCGTTAGAAGGTGTGTAACCCAGAAGCTGAGCTATATTGTAAACCGATTGCAGTTGTGTTGCTGTAGGAAGATACGCTTCCTGAGATAATCTGTCACCATAAAAAGAAAGAATGTCTCCCATGTAAGCGAAAAGTTCCACAAGCATAACACCGAAGTCCGCTTCTGATGATGTGTCCCATTCAGGAAAAATCACAGAAGCATAACTGAGCATCGATGTTACGAAGCCCACCCAGTCTTTAGATGTGTAATCTATAGCTGTTGGCGGTTGAAGAACTGAATAGAAAGATGGTTGCGGCGCTATAGATGTCTGCGCTACTTGACTAGCCAATTACTGTGCCTCCGACGAGTACCACCGCTGTCTTAATCGGTGTAAGTTGAGTGTTATTTGACAGAGAATAATCTATGTTAATTCTGTCTATTCCCGGTTCCTGCGATATAGACTGAACCGTTACGTTTTTTAATACTAGAGTCGGCTCCCACTTTGCAACTTGCTGCTGTATCTGAAAAGATAATACAGGCTGCTCTTTATCTATATCAGATGCGAATAACTGAGCTGGTATATTTACACCGTAATCAGAAAGCATAACACGTTCACCGGGATATGTTCCAACTAGCGACTCCATACGGTCTTCACCTATCTGATTAGGATCTTCAGTTGTACTTACCTGTCCGGTTGCAGTCAGCGCGAAAGGCATCGAAAAATTTGTCATTACAAATCCAATGGAACGAATATATGGAAGAATATTTCCTTATTTGCTACTGATATTCCAGTTATCTGTATACTTCCTGTATTAGACACGTTTACCCAAGGAGCGGAAGCAGAATTAGAAGAAGCTACGTTATTCCACCCTGCCGGAAAATTCATAGTACCTGTAGCTGGAATATAACCAGATGGCAGGACAAAGCAAGTGCTGTTACCTGTAGCTGTAGTGTTAATAATATCAGCAATTATTTCTACATGATTAGAAGCAGTCAGTCTGTATTTCAATCCAACTATCCCTGAACTAGCAGCCCATGAGTTAATTAAAGTAGCCGTGTGCCATGTCTCTGATGTCAAAGCTACAGAAGAAGATGCTCCAGGCGCGGCAGCGGTAACAGTTCCGATAACGTCTGCTCCGGTAGCACTCCAGCTAACAGGAGAAACAGTGGTTCCTGTTGTTGTTGTGTAGTTAAGACTACCGCTAGCATCAGAACCAGTGCCGCCGTCTAGTGACATCCCAGATGAATCGTCACCAGATGTTCCAGTGCCTGCCGTTATCGACTGGTTAGACCCGGTTATGGTCGGATTATTCAGTGTTCCGTTATCAATAACAGAGTCAGTTATAGTTGTGTTATTAATAATAGGAACAGTGGGTAGTCCAGGGACAGCCGTTGTTGTATTTGTGGTAGAAGCATACAAGTACAGCGGATGATTAATATCCCCACCGAGAAACATAGCCCACACTACTTGATTCATCATTGGTATAACAGGGTCGAAACCAACAGGAACAGCCCAGTTAGACGTAGAAGTACCCAAAACTTGAGGAACTTTAAGTGTCACACGACTCTGCTTAAGAGGATCTTGGGTTGAAACTACAGAAGCGGTGTAAATACCAAGCCACATTCTTTTGGCCTGTGTGCCAGCAGCACCTACTGACGGAGACGGGTTAAGAAATTTACCAGACATTATGATAGCGCCTGTCCGCTGTAGCCTGTGTTTTCGTAGACAATATTCTGAGAAGAAGCTGTCCATAATCCTGATGATAGTGAACAACCTACAAATTCAGGAGACACAGGAGTAATTTGCTTTAAATTAAGAGTTTGTTCTGTTGTATTCTTGATCAGTGTTACATGGCATATGTATCTGTCATAGTTAGGTATACCGGAACCTGAAGATCTCAGTACATGTTCTGCTGATGCGACAAGCCAGTTACCTGCTGACTCTGCTGGCATCTGTGCTCCTGTCAATGTTACAAGTTTTCCTGGGTACAGTAGTGTGTCACCATATAATTCTGCACTTGCTGTCTGCCAGAATTGTGACCGTCCCTGCCATGCGTTTACTAAGTTAGCCGCTTCATCTTGTGTATCTACAGGCCACTCAACGTTAACTTGATTTATAGTAGACGTCGTACCCGAAGAATTAGTGGCTGTTACCTGGAAAGGCTGCCCAGTTTGAGGATCTAATCCGTATATAGATCTGACTGAAACTACAGAACCTGGAAGATTATCGCCCTTCATCATAGTAAAGTTACGTATAGTGTCTTTATAAGTAAAGTTTTTATCCATATAAAATGACGGTACAGCTTGGCTTGTGCTTCCCTGTATCGCTACTGAAGGATCTATGAAGTAAAGTGTACCGCCGCTAACCCAGAAACGGTAGCCTATCTTGTCAGCCATTCGGTTAAGGAATTTAAAATCAGATTCGTTAGCCTGAATTTCTGATGGCAGCACCCACGACGATGTGGTAAGCACAGATCTGAAACCGTATGTTGAAGCTATAGTCTTAGCCATATACGTACCTGATACTTGCCCCCATGATTTAGTAGTATCAGAATTCATAGGCTTAGAAGTTCCAATACAAGTATAAGTTATCTGTAAATTTTTTGTACCTGAATCTGCGTTGGCATCAATAGTATGATGATTAACATAACCGTACCATGTCTGGGTGGAACCGTTGAATCCCCACACCACTCTGATAGGTGAATTATCAGCCCATATCTGAGCTGCTGTCAAATTAAGTCCACGGTAGTATTCAAATCTTGCTATGAAAATATCGTGCTGACCCCACTCAAAATTAAACTCTATATCCATAGGAGGGTAAGTAAACTGCTGCTCATTCACAAATATCTGATAAACAACTGGCTGCACTTGCTGAGAGACACTGACCATTTACTGAACCGTCGCAATCAAGGGTATTCGGATTACAGTTCCCGGTTGTAAATCCAGCCAGTTCATAATCTGAGGATTAACTTGTGCTATTTTAAACCATAAAGCCGGGTTGCCTAGGAATGAAGAAGCAATGCTGTCTATTCTGTCAGCAAATACTACAGTGTAATAAGTGTACTGAAATACAGTTACCTGCTGACTAGGGGGAAGAATATAGATTAAGCTTTTTCCATTTATTTCTTCTGTTGTCAACTTAGCTGTATTGTATCTTGAATTAGGAGATATCACTGTGCCCCTTATGGATTTACTGGTCCGCCGCCAAGGCCAGGCAGCGCATTAGGGTTATTATTCGTAGGATGAATTAAGTTATTAGATATCTGCTGCAAGTTATAATCAGTATTCGCGTTACCAGATCCAGCGCCAGTAGGAGTAGGCATCATAGTAAACGTGACATTAATAACGCATCTCATAGGAATCATATACTGAGTCCAATGAGTAATAGTTACATCCCATGCAGATACGTAACCGTAATAAAACAATGTATTAGATCCGAACCATACATAAGAATAAATAGGCTGCATAATTCCTTGCTGATTGTAAAGGCTCCCTGATATAGCTCCACCAGCAGCACTTTGCTGTGCTGCTGATGCTCCACTGTAATAATTAGCATACATACCAGTAAATTGCTGCATAGCATTAATATCGACCATCACACCCACAGCAGCGGCATTGTTAGTTCCCGCGTTTACCTGTATCTGCTGCTCGATAGGAATACCATCGTTGTAACTGTAAGCTCCCCATAATTCGAATGTCCTATCAAATAGAAGGGACCATTCTACAGTCTGTGAAAGAGGCACACGTAGATCTGTATTATTGTATGCTGTTGGAAACATCATCGCTGCCTGAACGGATGTATCTGGTATCAGTGAATATGATGCTGTCACAGTTGACGGATTAAATAGAAAGTTAACTCTGGCCGCGCTACTGTAACCAGTAGGAAGAGAAGTAGAATCCCATATCATATATCCGCGTTGTAAAGTACCAAACTGAGTACCTGTCAGCGGATACTTTAAGTTTGTTATCTGAGAAGCGAATGCTGGCTGCTCTACAGGATCGCTGGAACCGGCCATTACAACTCCTTTCCAAGGTATGAGTCAAGGATCACATCATCTTGTTTTGCATACCATTCTATATGTGTATTGCATTTGTAGCAAAGTAGTCCGCGAATGCAATTGCCACAAGTCATCTTGCCAGGACAACAGCTATGGTCATGGTCCACCGATAACCTCTTTCCATTTTCTTCCGGTGTGGTAGAACATAAAGCACAATGACCGTCCTGCTGTTCTAAAAGGAAATCGTATTCTTCTAGAGTTATTTTATACAGCTTCTTTAATCTCCAAGAATGACTAGCATCTCTATTATTACTGTAGTATGCTTTCTTATTCTTGATAAGATCTTCTCTATTTTTGTATGGCATCCTATAGTTTGTCTCCGTTACGTATAGCCTGATGGATAGAAGCATTACCAAGTGTCTTAGATATCTGCCGTTGTATTTCCATAGCTGACTGAGTAGCCTGCTGGGTAGAGTTACCCTGGGCATTTACTACTATTGAATTGGTGCCAAAAGTTATATTAATATTAGGGGATGCTGAACTGGACGGCCCTTTATATCCGTTAGGTTCTGTAACATTTGTTTTCCAAGGAGACTGAGCAGGAGAAGATCCTCTTATAGCATTAATTAACTGCATAGTCTGAGAATTAGAAAATACCTGATTACCGCCACCTTGCATCATAAGTTCAGGGCCGCGTTCACCTACAATTGCCAGGCCAGGTAGTGTCATACCACCAGCAGCATACCATCCCGCACTTTGTTCCTTAGCCCAAGCACCAGCAGGAGACCCATAACGCTGTTTTATGTAGTTAAACATAGCAGTTAACTGGCCTTGAGCGGTATTAGGATTGCCACCGTACTT
>Ga0335085_10000457_pt1 | contig 116289 bp, 99 predicted proteins | sample Lox_Sample_45_FD_206712 | JGI IMG/M metagenome (GOLD analysis project Ga0335085, IMG submission 206712) | Soil microbial communities from Loxahatchee National Wildlife Refuge, Florida, United States - Lox_Sample_4.5 | ecosystem: Environmental > Terrestrial > Soil > Wetlands | place: USA...
GTCGCAAATCGCGGCCATCATTGCTTTGCTCATCATGGACGCCCGCAGCGAATGGCCCTCGTGGTTGCAAGCCCCGCTCAAAGGCTGGGTGCCGGTGTTTGCGGAGATTGCTTTGTGGGTAACGGTGGTGCTGACCGCGACTTCCGGCATGCTCTATTTGTGGCGCAATCGGGAATTGTATTTGAGCGACATGTAAAAGCAAATGCAGAGTGAAGAAGGAAGATGGCAGAAAGGGATGTGAAGTTAGACGAGACACGCCACTTCAGTCCGGCTTCAAAATTTCAGCGTTGCGATGTCAGCGGCAGGGTTTCACTCGCGTCGGCTGATTGATAGACTGCGGGTTTCACGCCAGCCAGCGGATTGCCGCGCGAGTGATGTTTCCAAGCCGAGCCGATCAACAAAACCACCAGCAATAGAACCAACGCCCCGCCCGCAATTGCCCCGATCCGCCAGTTGAGTTTGGAAAGCCAGAACATCACGTGGTCGAGGAACGTGTTGGATTCCTCCATCAGCGGCGGCGGTTCCTTGAATTTTTCCGACTGGCGCAGCTCGGTATCGAGCACGGACATGATTTGCGGCGTGTTGAGCTTGAGTTGCGTGGCGTAGATGCGCACAAAACCGCGGATGTAAACCGGCGCCGAAAACATCTCATAATGTCCCTCCTCCAGTGCGCGAATGTGGTCGGTGCGGATTTTGGTGGTATCCGCGACCTGCTGCACCGTGAGCCGCAGGGCTTTGCGCGCCGCCTGAAGTTGTTCACCGACTTGGGACATCGTCATACTTTTCAATATCTCTAAGCAATTTGGCAATCTAAATAGCATGAAAAAGGCCAACTTTTAGCAACTTTGAGTGAAAAATTGACTCTTTCGGATGATTAACCGGTTCATAAAAATTCATTGAACCTTCGCTCGCGTTTTACATTCCACTTGGTGTAAATGCTGGTGGTGGCTGAACCCGAACAACTGCCCGTGTTACAGGCCAGGGCCGGAGAACCGGCGGCTTGGGACACTCTCTTTCGGCGCTACCAATTGCCCTTGTATGTCTATGTTTTTGAATTGGTGCATGATGAGCAGGCCAGCCTCGACCTGGTGCAGGAGACGTTCATCGCCGCGGTCCGCCACATTGGCGGTCTGCGGGATGAGGCGAGGTTTGGAAGCTGGCTGTTCGGCATCTCGCACCAGAAATGCATCCAACAGTGGCGGAAACAAAATCGCGAAGAGTTGCTGCGCGATGAAATCGCCGACACACCGGATGAATTTGACGATGGCCCGGACGACTTGCTCATCCGGCGCGAACAGGAAACTGAATTTATGAATCTGCTGAATCAACTGCTGCTGCCGCAACGCTCGGTGCTGTTGCTGCATTTCGTCGAGGACTTTTCACTCGAAGAAATTGCGCGCATCACGGAAACCCAAATCGGCACGGTAAAATCGCGATTACATTACGCCAAAAAGTCGCTGCGGAAATTGTTGGAGAAGAAGAAATGAAAACGCCGCGTGAAATTTTGTTCCAACGGCATCAAACCGCCGAATCAAAACTTGACACCGTCCGCTGTGAAGTCTTGAGTGCCGAATTTGTTCGGGGGGGACGGCGTGTCGCCGACACGGCGTCCCTCCCATCTTTGCTTTGGCGCGAACTGGTCTGGCCGTGCCGCCGGATTTGGACGGGACTGGCGGCGGCATGGATTTTCATTCTCGCGGTAAATTTTTCCATAGAGGACAAGTCTGAGATCGTTGCGCAGAAGTCCTCGACGCCGGAAATGATCATGACATGGCAACAGCAAGAACGCGTGCTGGCTGAACTGATTGGACCGAACGAAGCGCGCGCCGCCGTGTCGCCAAAACCATTTTCGCCGCGGCCAAGCAGTGAACGATTTTTTGAAACTTTAGTTGTGTAGTGTCGGCGCTGTGCGCCGATTATTTCGAGCCACAAGCTCGACACTACAGCAAAGAGCTCTTATGAACGAAACACCAAAGACCAACCGCGGCTGGCGGATTCTGCGCCGGATTTTGATCAGCCTGGCTATTCTCGCCACGCTGATCGCGCTTTTCTACACCGAGGAAGACTGGCGCGGCAAACGCGATTGGGAAAATTACAAGCACAAATGGGAAGCAAAAGGCGAGAAATTTGACTGGCAGGCGTTTGTTCCACCGTCGGTGCCGGACAATGAAAATTTTTTCACCGCGCCGATTTTCACCAACATGCTTGACGGCAAAATTGTGATGAATCCCTATCACTCGGACGGCAGTCCGGATTTTCCAGCATTCAAAGATTTGCCAAACAGTGAATTTGGTTATTTGGGCGGTGAAGGCAGAGCAAGGATAACGGATTTGAAAATATGGCAGGCATCTTATCGCCATCCGGCCAAAGCAAGTTTGATCAATGAATTTCCCGTCGCGCCGCAGCCGCAAACGCCGGCGAAGGATGTGTTGCTGGCTTTGAGCAAATACGATTCGGCGATTGAAGAATTGCGACAAGCCAGCCACCGGCCTTATGCCAATGTTCCAGTCCCTTACGAAGAGGGTTTAAGCGCCTCGGCTTCAACATTGCTGCCATATTTAGCGACTCTAAAGCGATGCACTCAAGTGCTTCAATTGCGCGCTTGCGCCGAACTGGCCGACGGTCAAAGCCAAAACGCGCTGGAAGATGTAAGGCTGTCATTATATTTGAACAGTTCCCTGCGCACTTCGCCCTTTCTAATTTCGTATCTGGTGCGAATTGCGATTGTCGCGATTGATTTGCAACCGATCTGGGAAGGTTTGGCGGAGCATAAATGGTCGGATGAACAACTCGCCGCGCTCGAAGCGGAATTGGGGAAACGGGATTTCCTGGCGGATTATGGGTTTGTGATGCGCGGCGAACGGGCCGTTGCCATTGCCACAATTGACAATGAACAGCGCACACGCGAAATCATTTCACTTCGAGAAAATGGCACTTGGGTAACCAATCGACTGACTTTGATACCCAGCGCGTATTTTTTTCAAAATGAACTCGCTCATGCTCGCATGATCCAACGATGGATTTTGCCACTTGTAGATACGAATTCACACATTGTATCTCCTGAAAAATTTCGCCAAGCCACGGGGGCCGTTCATGAAGAAATGAAATATTATTCACCTTACAAAGTTCAGGCATTGATGTTGTTCCCGGCAATTAGCAGCACCGTGAGAAAGTTAGCGGCAATCCAAGGGAGCGTTGATTTGGCCCGCGTTGCCTGTGCGTTGGAACGCTATCGGCTTGCGCACGGCGAATATCCAGAAACGCTCGACCCGCTCACGCCGCAGTTTATCGCTAAACTTCCGCGTGACATCATAAACGGCCAGCCTTTGCATTATCGTCGCACAACGGATGGGAAATTCCTGCTCTACTCGGTTGGCTGGAATGAAACGGATGATGGCGGCGAGCCAGGAACATTTACCGACCCAACGCAAGGCGATTGGGTCTGGGAGAATTAACTTTCCAGGAACCGCTGCGGCAGATTTCTTCCTCCGTGCATTGCTCGGCGCATTACCACGTCACCGCCGGCAATTTCGTAGAAAAGAATGTGCTTGTGGAAGGGACGGAACACGACGAAGAAGCGCCACTCCCGCAATCTTGGATGATTGAAACCGGCAATCGGGCCGAGTTGCGGATGCCGTTCGAGGAGCCGAACGCTGGCTTCGACCGCATCAAGATAACGATCCGCAATTTCCGCCTCGGCATTGAGCGCATACCACTCAAACTGTTGCTCAACGTCAGCGATGAATGCGTCCGTTTTGCGGACGCTCATGATTTCAGGCGGGAACGAACCCGTTTGCGCACGGCGTTGAAATCGGCGCGCGCCAGCGGCGTGGCCGGTTTGTCAGCCGCTTCCAGTAGCCAGTCTTCCAATTCGGGTGTCAACTCGAAAGGTCTTTGTTGCAACTCGCGCAACGAGCGGATGAGGTCGTTAATCAGTTCGCTGGCATCCGCGCAGACACCGCGGCGGACCTGATTTTTCAGGAACTCTTCAACATCACTGGCCAAAGCAACGGTCATGTAGGAAAAGTAGGAGTTATCCGGCGGATTTGCAAGCTGTCAAACCGCTTCCTGCCCGCCTCCGTCCGCCCCGGTGCCGTCCAGATCAATCAGGATGTCGCGCGGCTCGGCGCCTTTGCTCGGACCGACGATGCCACGGTTTTCCAACTCGTCCATGATGCGCGCGGCGCGGGTGTAGCCAAGGCGCAACCGCCGTTGCATCAATGAAACGCTCGCCTTTTGTTCGCTGCGGATGACTTCGATGCACTGCTGGATCAGTTCCTCATCCTCGTCAATGCCGGATTCGTTTCCAAAACTGGCGGTGGGCTGGGAAAGCTGCTTGTGGATTTCCATGTCGTAGTTCGGTTTGCCCTGTTTGGCGATGAACTCGACGATGCTGTTGATTTCCTGGTCGGTGATGAGCGCGCCCTGGGCGCGAATCAGCTTCGCCGACCCGGGCGGCAGATAAAGCATGTCGCCCTTGCCGAGCAGTTTATCCGCGCCCATCGCGTCGAGAATCGTGCGCGAATCCACGCGCGAGGCGCACTGAAACGCGATGCGCGCGGTGATGTTCGCCTTGATGACGCCGGTGATGACGTCCACGCTCGGCCGTTGCGTGGCGACGATGCAATGGATGCCCGCCGCGCGCGCCATCTGGGTGATGCGTGCGATGGCCATTTCCACGTCGGCGGGCGCGACGAGCATCAGGTCCGCCAGTTCGTCAATGATGACGACGATGTAACTCAGCTTTTCGGGAATGACGATGTCATCGTCGCGCGGCACGACAATTTCCTCGTCCACCTCGACCGCGAAACCTTCCGCGCCCGGCTCGACCTTTTCCTTTTTGGCCTTGAGCGGCAGTTCCAGTTCCTGCTGCGGCAGCGGCTTGTTTTTGGGGCGCGCATTGAACGTGGCGATGTTGCGCACGCCGACGCGCGCGAAAATCTGGTAGCGCTTTTCCATTTCATTCACGACCCAGCGCAGCGCGAGGATGACCTTTTTGGGGTCGGTCACCACCGGCACGACCAGGTGCGGCAGGGCGTTGTATTGCTGCAATTCGACGACCTTGGGATCAATCATCACGAACCGGAGCTGGTCGGGCGAAAATTTGTAGAGCAGCGAGGTGATGATGGAATTGATGCAAACGGATTTGCCGGAGCCGGTGCTGCCGGCAATGAGCACGTGCGGCATTTCCGATAGATCGGCGACAATCGGATGGCCGTAAACGTCCTTGCCCAGCGCGATGGGAATCTTGGCCTTGCTGTTGCGCCATTCGTCCGACTCAAACAAGTCGCGCACGATGACCTTGGTTTTGACCGGATTCGGCACCTCGACGCCGACGGAGCTTTTGCCGGGCACCGGCGCGAGGATGTGGATGCGTTCAGCCTTGAGCGCCGCGGCGATGTTGTTGGAAAGCGCGGTGATTTTCTCCAGTTTCACGCCCGGCGCGGGGTGCAATTCGTAGCGCGTGATGGTCGGGCCTTTGGTTATGTCGCCGAGCGAAACCTCGATTTCAAACTGCGCAAGCGTCTGCTGCATGAGCCGCGCGTTGGCCATCAACTCCTCCTTCGATTCGGTGGGCTTGACGGTCATATCCGGATGCTGAAGAAAATCCAGCGGCGGCAACTGGTAATTGCCGATGATCGGCGTCGAAGCAACGGTGATGGGTTTGGGCCGTTTCGGTTTCGTCTTGGGTTTTGCCGCGCCTGAATTGTCGGCAATGTGAACCGTTGGTTCGGCGGACTTTTCCGGCTCAACTTTCTCCGGCTCCTCGATTTTGGCTTCGCCGGATTTTTCTGTTTCCGGTTTTCGGCCGAGAACCTCCTCCGTTGTGGCGGCGGAAACCTCACGCAGAGAAGCCGCTTCTTCTTCGGCTGGTGCTGATTTTGGTGCTGACAACGGCACCGCGGTTTCGTGTCCACCGGCAGGTTCTTTGACCACGCCGCCGGGCAGGGTGGTTTTGCGGATGCGCGCGGAGGTGATGGCCGCGGGTTTTGCCTGCGGCACGCTCAAATCGCGGACCGTTGGTTCGGGAACGGGTTGCATATCCGCGCCCAGCCCGGTGCGCGCCACGGCTTCCTGCAACTTTTTAGCCTGCTGCTCCAGTTCGCGCGCCCGGCGTTCCAATGCACTGTCCTCAGCGGGTTCCGGTTCTGCGGTGCTGCCAGCAGCAGGCAACTTTTCCACCAGGCTGCGAATCCATTCACCGAGACGGAAATTGGTCAGGAAGAGAAGACTGATTAGGCAGAGTGCTGCATAGACAATCGTCGCGCCCATGCCGCCGAGCAGGCTGAATCCCCAGTCATAATTACGCGACTGGCCGAAGGTCAAATATCCAAGGAAGCCGCCCGCGCTGAACGAGCCGATGGTTTTATGAATATTTCCCCGGTTGCCGCCGTCATCCATAATGTAAAGCAACCCGGTCAGCGACACCACCAACATGACCGACCAAAAAACCGACCAACGCGGGCGTTCGCGCAAATGGCTGGGAAAGTTCAGTAAATAAGCCAGGCCAAAGGCGGCGAGCAGCAGCGGTATTAGATAACCAACCACGCCCAGGGGAACAAAGACGATCCAAGCTAAATAAGCACCGAACGGACCAATCCAGTTATGCACCGTGACATTTTTCTCTGACGGGCTGGAAACAAGAAATCCTATGTCTCGATGATCAAACGACCATTGCGCCACCAGTAATAACAACGCCGCCGCCAGCAGCGCCACACCGATGATGTCGTCAAAACCGTGGGCGGAATTCGATGACGCCTTGCGTGACATGGCCGCAGCGTAACAATTTGGCGCGGCGACTTCAAAGTTGAAATTGGCGCGCCCGTTCACTTCGCGCTTGCCAACGCACGGGAGGATTGTCACGTTGTAAATCCCGCAAGTGCGCGGTTAGCTCAGTGGTAGAGCACTTCCTTGACACGGAAGGGGTCAGAGGTTCAAACCCTCTATCGCGCACCATTCCACCACTCGACGAGTTTTCGACGAGTAATGACCACGGTTTGACGCAAGAACCACGGGCTTTTTTGTGCGGTCGAGGACAAGGTTCGCGCTCCCGGTTTCAGAGAACGCGCGACTTCGCTTAAAGCAGAGAAGTCAGTTTAGTTTTCCACAATCAAAGTTCCATCATGACGCAATTTCATCCGTTGGCCGCGCCATTCAACCGTGCTGCCCGTAAACGCGCCAAGCCAAAGGAGCACTTGCAAAAGATCCTTCACCGGCACGAGCCAGAACGGCGAAACCAACGTGCGTTCCGGTGTCAAGCGGCGCTGGAGACTTTGGGCAATGAAGATTCGGAGCAACAAACAAGCAGCGACGGCGAGTGAAATATAAGAAGTTGCCGGTGAGAGCAATGAAACAAACAGCCACAACAGCGGCCAAAAGGTGGCGTTGGACAGAATGCTGAAAAAATAGGGGAGCGGCTGGCAGACCCGAATCGTGCGTGCCCAGCGGAGTTGATGCCGCCAGACCTCGCGCCAGTTCATCGGCGGATCCCAGCATTCTGCAACCACGGGACAAAGCGCGATACGATGGCCGTTTTCGGCAATGCGATGACCCAGTTGGTAATCGTCAGCAAGGCAGTTGGCCAGGGATTTGAAGTCGCCTGCCTGGGTCAGGGCCTTGCGCCGGACGAGAACGGCGGCTCCCAACGCAAAGTCGAGCGGCTTGAAACTGACCGCTTGCAACACCTGGCTCCAAAAATCAGCGTTGATGGCAACGGCCTCCCATCGCATGGCCGGCGTTACCGGATTGGCCAAACGATAGAAGCAATTGACGAGAGCGGTTTGGTCATCGCGCAAGGGAGCAACCATATTGGCAAGGAAATCCGGCGGGACGCGCACATCGGCGTCGCTGACGAGCATCAATTCGTATTTTGACGACCGTTCAAGCTGGATGAGTGTGGAAATCTTGCCATTGGTTCCGAGCGATTCGCCGCAGATGATGAGTTGCACGTCATAGCCCGGGTTTTTTCTGATTTGTTCGCGGGCAATTTCACAAACCGGGTCATTGACATCGGCAACCCCAAACAAGATTTGCGTTGGGCCGGCGTAATTCTGGCTGAACCAGCTTTGCAACGAATTGGCCGTTGTTTCATCACAGCCTTTGAGGGGTTTAAGGAGAGTGATGGGAGGCGCAAAGGACGATTCGGCGACGCGCCGATGCAAGGGAAACCGCCGGGCGGCCAGCCATTGCCAGACCGCCAAGGCAAGGCTTAAGAGCGCAAAGGCGGCGGGAATTGCGTTGGAGAAATTCACCAGGAAACAGACGGCAAAACTCAGGCAGTCGCCTCGGCCGGCGGCTTGACTTCGGTGCGTTCGTCAAGCACCAGAACCCCATGCGGCGGAATGTCGTAATTGCCGGAAAATGTGCTGTCCGTGAGAAAATCATGCATCGGTTTGTAGAACTGGATGCGGACGGGCGAGTTTTGGTGGTTGATTAGGAAGAAAATGCGCATGCCTTCTTTCTGGCGCATGCTGACTTCGACGTTTTCGGGAACCTTGAGCAGCGGTTGCAACCCGCACATTTGGCGCAGCCAGACAACGAGGTCGTGATAAAAATGCTGGTGGCTCATGGTGCCGATGTAAACGGCCTTGCCGAGGCCAAAGGTGTTCATCGTCATGGCCGGCCGGCCGGCGTAAAAATCCCGGGCGTAGGTGGCCAGAACCTGGCAGCCCTTTGCTTCAATGACATCGCACCAGAGGCGCGCGGGATGCACGTGGCTGGTCGGGAATGCGCCTTTGAACGTAAGATGATTTTCTTCGCCGGGCGGAATGGGGTCGAATTCCAAAACCTCCAATCCAAACAAATCGGTCATGTCATTTGGGTAGCCCGTATCGGGCACGATGCTGTGTTCGTTGACCAGGCCGGTGTTGAACGTGCCGACGAGCGTGCCGCCGTTTTGAACGTAAAGTTTGAGGCGGTCGGCCTCGCCCGCGGCCAGCAGATGCAATGAGGGGGCGAACACGATCTTGTATGGCGACAGGTCTTCGGTCGGCCGCGCGAAGTTCACGGCAATGTTGCGGTCGTGAAGCGCGTTGTAGATGAGTTGAATGTGCTCGCGCAGATTGAAAAATTTGTTGGGCTGCATCGGCTGTTGCAGCGTCCAATCATTGTCGTGCGTGTAAAGGATGCACACGTCGGCTTTCACCCTGGTGTCCTTGAGCGCGGGCGCGAGCATTTTCAACTCTTCGCCCAACTGGCTGATTTCCCTGAAGACACGGTCGTTGCCTTCGAGATGATGCGACAGGACCGCGCCATAGAATTTTTCGTTGCCGATGCGCGGCTGTCGCCAGCGATAGTAAAGCACGCCGCAGGCGCCGCGGGAAATCAGTTGGTAGGTGAACAGCCGGATGATGCCCGGTCGCACCAGCGAGTTGACATCCTGCCAGTTGACCTGGCCGGCCTTTTGTTCAATGACCCAAAAGCCGCAATCGCCGTCGGGTGTCTTGATGTTTGATTTCTTAAGCGAACGGAGAATGTCAATGTCGCAGGCCAGTTCGGAGGATTTGGTTTTGATCGCCGGATTGCTTTCAACGGAAACAAAGTCCACGGCGTCAGCCATGTCGAAGTGATCAAATTTCCGATGGAGCGCGCGCAAATTGACGGTAACGGGGTGATCGGGGCAAAGCTTGTGCAGCACACCGGCCTGCATGCGGACAAAAGCAACAATGGCATCACTGCAAAAGCGATGCCAGTCCAGCACCAAGGCCGGGTTGTGCGGCGCGGGCGCGGCCAGCGGCATGGGCACGTCATCAAACGAAGCCACAACCTGTCCCAAGTAACGCAGGCCGAGCTGATCGTTGAGGCGCTCGACCGTTTTATATTTCAGTTTCAGCCAATTCTGCCATTCCAGACGCGAGTCTTCGTTGAACGACCATTCGGTTTGGTGTCCGCCGAGGCCGCTGTCAATCTGCCAGGCGATCAACTGCGGATGGTCGCCCAGCGCCTGCGCCATGTTTTCGACCAGCCGTTTGGAGGCGTTCCAATAGGTGTCATTGTTGAAGCAAACCGCGCGGCGCGTGCCTTCATGTTTCACCAGGCCATGTTCGTCCAGCGGCAAAATACCGGGATATTTTTTCGCCAGCCAGATGGGTGGGGCGCTGGTGGGCGTGCCGAGGACAATTTTGATGTTGTGGGACGTCATGGCATCCATGACGCGCCGCAGCCAGAGAAAATCGTACTTGCCTTCCTTGGGTTCGCAAAGGCCCCAGGAGTATTCACCAAAGCGGACAACGTTAATGCCGGCTTTGGCCATCAACTCGGCATCGCGTTCCCAAGCGCCCTCAGGATTGTCAGCGGTGCCGCTGTAAGGGAAGACCCACTGCTCAGGATAATAGTCAACGCCAAAAAACATAACCTCGCCACGGGTTCTATGGGGAATCTTAAAAACAATCCGCCCGGCTTGCAATCTAAAAATTGCGGGCTTTACGGCTGGGAAATTGGCTCGAAAACGCTGTTGGATTCGGTTTGCAACCGCAAACGACATCTTTGTGAACAACGGTATTTATGGTTGAGGTTCGCCGGGCAGGACGGCCACATGAAACGCCAGGTCTTCTCCTTAAAACGGGCGTCCTGTAGTTTGTTCGTGCGCGGACGTGAAGGCCACCGTATCTTCCCGCCGTTTCATGGCTGCCGTAAAACCATTCGCCGCGCTGCGACCGAAACCTGAACTGGCTTCGCAAATCTGCGAGCTGCCCTATGATGTGCTGTCCTCGGATGAGGCTCGCGAAATCGCCACCGGCCACCCGCTCAGTTTTTTCCACGCCAGCAAACCGGAAATTGATCTGCCGCGGGACACGGATGTTCATGCGCCGGAAGTCTATGCCAGGGGCGCGGAGAATTTTCAGAAATTCATCCGGGACGGCGCGCTCCAGCAGGATGCGCAACCGGGCTTTTACCTTTACCGTCAAATCATGGGCGATCACACGCAGATCGGTCTTGTGGCGGTTGCAAGCTGCGAGGAGTACCAGCGCGGCATCATCCGCAAACACGAACAAACGCGCGTGGACAAGGAGAACGACCGCGTGCGGCATATCGAAACCTTGAATGCGCAGACCAGTCCGGTGTTCTTGACTTATCCGGCGGTTCACACTTTGGATGAATTCATCGCCCGGAAGGCGTCTGGCACGCCGGAGATTGATTTCACGGCCAGGGACGGCGTGCAGCACGCCGCTTGGACAATTCATAACCCTCACGATGTCAAATTTATTGAAACACAGTTCGCGCGGATTCCATCCCTCTATATTGCTGACGGCCACCACCGCAGCGCGGCGGCGGCCCGCGTTTATCAATCACGCCAGGGCGCGGGACAGAGCGGGCAGTTTCTCGCCGTGATTTTCCCGCATAATCAGATGCAGGTTTTGCCCTACAACCGCGTGCTGAAAGATTTGAACGGTTGGACGCCGAAACAGTTGCTGGAAATTCTCGGCGAGGTTTTTGCCTTTGATCCGGATGGCAAGGCCATCCCCGCGCGTGAACACGAACTTGGCCTTTATCTGGCCGGCCAATGGCATACTCTGGTGTTCCGCCGGCATGTTCTGCAAGAGCGCGACGCTCGGGAATTGCTCGACGTAACCCTGCTGCAAAAGCACGTGCTTGAGCCGCTTTTGGGTATTAACGACCCGCGCACAAACGAGCGCATCCAATTCGTCGGCGGCATCCGCGGCACGGCGGAGCTGGAAAAGCTGGTCAACCGCGGTGAATTTGCCTGCGCGTTTTCCATGTTTCCTCTGAATATCGAAACATTGATGGCTATCAGCGACGCGGGCGGCGTCCTGCCGCCCAAAAGCACGTGGTTTGAACCAAAACTCCGCGACGGGATGTTTTGCCACCTGCTTTGAACTGTAGCGGCGCTCTATGAGCGTCGCTTGAGTTTGCGGCGGTCACAGACCGCCGCTACAATCGCCTCGTGCCACCCAACCGCCTCCAACGAAGCTTGCGCGCCACCTTCACCGGATTGGCGGTGAACGTTTTTCTGTCGGCGGTAAAACTGGTCGCGGGCGTCCTGGGCCATTCCCATGCGCTCGTGGCCGATGCCTGCGAATCGCTCACGGACATTTTCAGTTCCATCATCGTCTGGCGCGGTGTCGTCGTGGCGGCGGAACCGGCGGACGAAGACCATCCCTACGGCCACGGCAAGGCCGAACCGCTTGCGGCGGCGGTGGTTTCGGGAATTCTCCTGTTCGTCGCTGGCTGGATTGCGATTGAAGCGCTCCAAAACCTCGGCCAGCCGCGTCCCGCGCCAAAAGTCTTCACCCTGCTGGTTTTGTTCGGTGTGATTGTGATCAAGGAAGGATTGTTCCGATTCGTGGCGCGCGAGGCCGCCTCGGTGGAAAGCTTCGCCGTTCGCGCCGATGCGTGGCATCATCGTAGCGACGCGATCACGTCCATCGCCGCGGCGATTGGCATCAGCACGGCGTTGATTGGCGGGGAAAAATTTGCGTGGGCGGATGACGCGGCGGCATTGGCGGCGGCGTGCGTCATCGCGTGGAACGGCTGGCAATTGCTGCGCTCGACCTTTGGCGACCTGATGGACACCGCGCCCGACCGTGAAATCAGAAATGAAATTCAACGGCTGGCGGAAACCATTCCCGGCGTCGCGCGCGTGGAAAAATGTTTCGTCCGCAAGATGGGCTATCAATTTTACGTGGACATGCACGTGGAGGTGGACCCGCAAATGACCGTGTCGCGCTCGCACGAAATCGCGCATGACGTGAAGGACAAAATCCGTGGCGCCATGCCCGCCGTCAGCGACGTGCTCGTCCACGTCGAGCCGCTGAACATCGCGGCCAAGAGAAAGTTGTAGGAGATGACGTGAGGAGTCTCTGATTTTCATTCAATTTGAGCCTCGTTACTTCGGCTCCTACACCGGTTTGAAGATTTTTGTTCCCTTTTTCGTTCCAGTGGACATTTATAGACAAATGCCCGAATCGGACGACATCGTCCTGCTGCGGCAATACGCCGAAAGCCACTCCGAATCAGCCTTTGCCACGCTCATTGAACGGCACCTGAATCTCGTTTATTCCGTCGCATTGCGCAGCGTCGGCCATTCCCACGCCGCCGAGGAAATTGCGCAGGCGGTCTTCATCATTTTGGCGCGGAAAGCGAAATCGTTGACGAGTGGGTGGCAGCGACGCCTCGCCGCCCCGCTTTCCGGGTGGCTTTACCAAACAACCCGCCTGACGGCGGCGAATTGGTTGCGCGGCGAAATCCGACGCCAAAGACGCGAACAGGAGGCGTATATGCAATCCGCTTTGAATGAACCCGTGCCGGAGGTCTGGCCGCAGATCGCGCCGCTGTTGGACGACGCGCTGGGCAGGCTCGGCGAGCGTGACCGCGACGCTATTGTGCTGAGATTTTTTGAGAACAAAAATTTGCGCGAAGTTGGCGCAGCGCTTGGCGCGAGCGAGGACGCGGCGAAGATGCGCGTGAACCGCGCGCTAGAAAAGCTGCGGAAATTTTTCACAAAACGCGGTGTGAGTTCAACTGCGGCCATCATCGCCGGGGCGATTTCCGCAAACTCCGTTCAAGCCGCGCCGGTGGCGCTGGCAAAAGCAGTGAGTGCCGTGGCAACTGCCAAAGGCGCGGCGGCTTCAGCTTCAACCGCAACCCTTATCAAAGGAGCATTGAAAATTATGGCATTGACCAAGGCAAAAACCGCAATCGTGGCGGGAGTGGTCGTGTTGCTCGCCGCCGGAACCACCAGCATCACCGTCAAGGAAATCAAGCATCACCGCGAAGAATCGGTGTGGAGCCACATCACGCGTTGTGATTTGAAGCAAATGGATAGTGCGCCGCCGACGGTGTCCATCCGCCCGACCCGATACAACTCCCAAGTTGCCGGTGCCGCCGGGTCGGCCGGGAAGATTCTCGCACTGCACCAGCCCTTTGACGTCCTCCTGGCCAGGGCTTACGACGTCAGCCCCTGTCGCATTCTCCCGTTGACTTCACTGCCGCAAGGTGATTTTGATTTTATCGCCAATATTCCCCAGAATCAAAAGGAGGCCTTGCAGGAATTGATCAGGCAGAAGTTCGGAATCACGGCGCGACGGGAGACGCGCGAAACGGATGTCCTGCTGCTGACGGTGAAACGGCCTGGCGCACCCGGTTTGAAACCCACGTCCGCGAAAGCTGGCAACTCTTTTTCATCTGATCAAGTGGGGCATTGGCGGCGCACCGATGGTCCCATTGATTACCTGATTTACGATCTTCAGTATTATTTGCAGGTTCCAATCATTGACCGAACCGGGCTGACCGGCCGTTTCGATGTTGACCTCACCTGGGATGACGAGAAGAAATGGGACGACACCGGACATTACTCCTTCACCAACCCCGACGGATTGAAAGAGGCGTTGCTCGACCAACTTGGCCTGGAACTGGTGCCCAGCTACGAACCCACTGAAATGGTGGTGGTCGAAAAGGCAAAATAAATTGTCCTCTTTTGCCTTCGAGCGGACATATTTAATTGAAGGCTTGAACGATTTCTATCGTCGGGTGTGTCATCTCGACGGATCGTCCGGATGACGGGCTATAAATTTTGCTTTAGTATGTAACTTCCAACGCCGGATGCCGTTAATATAATTATTGAAGGCAAATGAGGCCGAATGGACAAAAAGGTTCGCGCCGTCGCTGGGGCTTTACGCTGCTCGAATTGCTGGTGGTAATTGCGATCATCGCCGTCCTGGCGGCGCTGCTGCTGCCCGCGTTGTCCGCGGCAAAGGAGAACGCCAAACGCACCATCTGCCAGAACAATCAAAGACAGCTTGCGCTTGCCTGGCAAATCTACGCCGACGATCACAACGGCCTTATGGCGCTCAACGACTGGGTCTTTCGTTCGGCAGATGTTGCTGAAAGCCCGACCAACTCATGGGTTATTGGCAATGCGAGCCTGGATGCCAACCAGGCGACCATCACCAGCGGCACGATTTATCCGTACGTGAAGAATATCAAGGTGTACCGGTGCCCGGCTAATCGCAGCCTGGTTTTAGGCACGGGCACCCCGATTTTGCGCACCTATTCCCTGAGTTGCTTCATGGGCGGGCAGCAGGTGGACGTGGATGATTACGGCATCAAACCATTGCACAAAACCGGTGAGATTAGACGTCCATCCCGGTTGCTCACGTTTCTGGAGGAAGATGATTCGACGATTGATGACGGGCATTTTCTTTACTCGCCTCTGATCAACAACTGGTACAATATTCCGTCGTGGGCACACCGAAACGGCACACCCCTCGTGTTCGCCGATGGCCACGGGGAATACTGGCGATGGCGGAGTGCGCGTCCAACGACAACGTATTTCATGACCGGCAGCGCGCTCACCGACCCCTTGGCGCTTCAGGACGTCGCAAGGATGCAACAAACGGCGCCGGCTTCAAATTGATTGGGGTAGTGACGGCCCGCCAAAGCCGTCCGGATACCGCGGCGCGGCGTCCCTACCGATGAAATTGGCTCACTGCTATTCCCGTCCCATTCCCGTGCCATTTCCCCTTTGCGTTTTACGCGCCTTGGCCGGATAATATCAGCTCATGAAAATCGTTCTGGCATATTCGGGCGGCCTCGATACTTCGGTGCTGCTGGCGTGGCTCAAGGAAACCTATGACGCCGAGATGATCGCCTTCTGCGCGAACATCGGCCAGGCGGAGGAACTGCGCGGCCTCGAAACAAAGGCGAAGAAAACCGGCGCGTCCAAAATTTACATCGCGGATTTGCAGGAGGAATTCGCGCGCGACTTCATCTATCCGATGATCCAGGCCGGTGCAATTTACGAAGGCCAGTATTACCTCGGCACCAGCATCGCCCGACCGCTCATCGCCAAGGGCATGATTGCCGTGGCCAAAAAGGAAAAGGCCGACGCCATTGCCCACGGCGCGACCGGCAAGGGCAATGACCAGGTGCGGTTCGAATTGACCGCCGCCACACTCGCGCCGGATTTACAGGTCATCGCGCCGTGGCGGGATGCGCGGTATCGGAACGAATTTCCCGGGCGGCAGGAAATGATTGATTACTGCGCCCGGCATAAGATTCACGTCCAGGCCAGCGCGAAGAAACCGTTCTCCAGTGACCGGAACCTGCTGCACATCTCCTACGAAGCAGGCATTCTCGAAGACCCGTGGATGGACGCGAGCGACAAAAAGTATCGGGCTTCATTCACCACACTCTCCGTGTTCCCCGAAGACGCGCCGAACAAACCGGAATTCGTCACGCTTGATTTCAAGAAAGGCAACTGCGTGGCGGTGAACGGTAAGAAACTGTCCCCGCTGGGTGTGATGCAAACGCTGAACAAACTCGGTGGCAAGCACGGTGTCGGGCGGGTGGACATGGTGGAGAACCGGTACGTGGGCATGAAATCGCGGGGCGTGTACGAAACGCCCGGCGGCGCAATTCTGCATTTCGCCCATCGGCAGATGGAAAGCCTGACCATGGACCGGGAAGTCATGCACCTGCGGGACTCGCTGATTCCGCGGTACGCGGAGCTGGTGTATTACGGCTACTGGTTTTCGCCCGAGCGGCTGGCGTTGCAGGCGCTGGTGACCGAGAGCCAAAAGAATGTGACCGGCACCGTGCGCGTGAAGTTATACAAAGGCAACATCATGGCCGCCGGTCGGAAAAGCCCGGTGAGCCTCTACAACCCGCACATCGCCACGATGGAAGCCGACCCGACACAAGCCTACAACCAGGACGACGCCACCGGCTTCATCAAGTTGAACGCGCTGCGCCTGAAAGTCGCGGCGAAGGTGCATATGAAGAAGAAATAAACATGGCTGAAAACAAGCATAGCCTGGTGGCTTATTTTGACATCTTGGGATACCAATCTTTTCTCAAGAACAATTCGGCTTTGGAAACAGCGGAAAAGGTTTTTCAACTGGTAAAAAGTTCTCCCAAAGAGGCCATAAAGCACTGGAGTAATCCTGACAGTCTTAAAGATGATCAAGATTGGAAGATTGTAATAGATTCAATCCAATCATTGGTTTTTTCGGATACAATAGTTGTTTCTTGCCCCATCGCTGAATCAGGCCCAACTGAATTACAGATTGCTTTGTTGGCAGGTGTAGCCAAGAACATTTCGTTTTCCATGTTTACAAATGGCTTACCACTTCGGGGGGTGATTACTATGGGCTCTTTTATCTTTGAAGATACTTGCATAGCAGGTAGAGCTGTTGTTGATGCTCACTCGTTGTCTCAAACACTCGATGTAGCAGGCGTAGCATTCTCACCTATTCTTAGTAAATACATGGACGAGCATCCGCTCGAAATTAGCAAGGGGAAAAGCTTGTGGAATTTATTGCACCCTTATTATTTATTTCCGCTGAAAAATCAGTCAGAGCTTAAGGTGCGTGTAGTGACGTGGAATGATTTAAATAAAGAAGCGGATTCTACAAAGCAGGTTCGTGAAGCTTTTTGGAAATGGGAAAAGGATATTCCGATTTCGGCGGATAACAAAGTTCACAACACCGCTAAAATGTTAGATTTCTTCAAATTGCACTTCCAAAGCAAAATTCCGGAGAAGAAATAATCATACTCCTCGACATCACCTATCGCATCGGCATCGCCGCGCCTGCGGAAACGATTTATCGCGCCATCACCACCGAGGAAGGCATCCGCGAGTGGTGGACGACCGATGTGAAGATGGACGCCAGCGCCGGCGGCAGGCATCGAAAGCAGCGCATCCGCGTATAGCGGCGTGGCCGCCACGCGGCTTTACGCCGTGTTCATCTGTGGCTAAAATTTCGGCCAGATGGAATCCGCGCGTACCCAAAACGATTTGCTCACGCCGTCGCAACGGCGGGCCGTCGCCGCGCGCGGCAACGTGCTGGTCATGGCCGGCGCGGGCACGGGCAAGACATATACGCTGGTTGAGCGTTGTCTGGATTGCCTTTGCCGGGAACGCGCGTCGCTCGACGAAATTTTGGTCGTCACCTTCACCGAAGCCGCCGCCACGGAAATGAAACAGCGGCTTCGTTCCGCGCTGGAAAAGACCCTCAACTCTCAACTCCTTGGCGCGCCGAATTCCGCCTCCACGGGAGAAGGCGGCTCGACCCCTGGCCAACATCTGGCCGAACAACTCGCGCTCTTTGACACCGCGCACATTGGCACGTTGCACAGTTTTTGTCTGCGGCTGGTGCGCGAGCATTTCTACGAACTCGGTCTCGATCCGCAACTGGCCGTGCTTGATCCCGGCGAGGCCCGCCTGCTCGCGGAAGAAACGTTGGACGAACAATTCCAATCGCACTACGCCGGGCAGACGGATTTTTCCGTCGCCGTGCAAAATCTCATCCAGATTTACGGCAACGGCGACGAGCGGCCCATCCGCACGATTCTTAGACGATTGCACCATTACGCCCAAACCCGGCCCGATGCCGACCACTGGCTCGCGAATCAAATCACGCGGTTCGCTTCGCCGGAGCCGGTCGAATGGCGCGTGTGGCTGTTCGAAGCTATCAGCCATTGGCATCAAGAATGGCTGCCGGTTTTGGAAAGCCTGAAAAGCGAAAATGAAAAGGCCGCTGAGTTGGCGACCATTCTGTTGCGTCTGGGGAGCGCACGCGCCCCGCGTGCGGTTCGGCGCGCCCTCGCGCCGAACACGAAGCCAGGGGAGCAAACGAATGGAGGTCAACCCTCATTGCCAAAAGCCAACGACGAGGGCGTCGTTGGCAGCACGCGAGGCGCGTGCGCTCCCCCATTCAGCCGTGAACAGGCCGTGGCGGTGTTGAGAGAAATCCTGGCGGCAGATGAAAATTATCCGGCGCGCAAAAAAACCGCGTTGCGCGAACCTCTCAAAGATTTTTTTGCTGATGCCGCGTTCTTACGTTCGCTCGCAGGTGTTGAGAACAGCCGCGATCCGCTGGCTGAGGATTGGGATTGGGTTCGCGGCCACATGAGCACGCTTCTGCAACTGGCTCAGGAATTCGGGGGGCAATTTGCCGAACGCAAGCGCGCGGACGGCGTGCTGGACTTCCATGACCTGGAACAATTCGCGCTGAAGCTGCTTTGGGATTCCACCAGCGGCAAACCGACGGCCATTGCCAAACGTTGGCGGCAGAAAATCCGATTCGTCTTTGTGGACGAGTATCAGGACATCAACGCCGTGCAGGACAAAATCATCCAGGCATTGAGCTGTGAAGGCGCAACGGCAAATCGCTTCCTCGTTGGCGATGTAAAACAGAGCATTTACCGTTTCCGGCTGGCGGACCCCAAAATCTTTCGCGATTACGCCAGGGAGTGGCGCGATGATATTGGTCAAACCATTCCGCTCGCGGAAAATTTTCGCAGCCGGGAAAGCCTGCTTGGTTTGGTAAATTCCACATTTGAGCTGCTCATGCGCGAAGAAGTCGGTGGTGTGGAATATGACGCGGCGGCGCGACTGCAATTCGGCGCGCCGGAACATCGCACGGCACTCAGCCTTGCCCAAGATCCGTCACCTCGCGCGGAATTGTTGCTGCGATTCAAGGGCAACCACGACAACAACCCGGCGGACGGCGATTCCGGCGACGACGATTTGGGGGAACTCGAAGAAACCGGAAAGGAAGCACGACTCGTGGCCCATCGGCTGCACGAACTGGTTGCGCAAGGTCATAAAATCTGGGACGAGACGAAGAACGCCGAACGCGCGGCTGAATGGCACGATATGGCGGTCTTGCTGCGCGCGCCGGCAAGAAAATCGGAGGCGTACGCAAAGGAGTTCGAACGCGCCGGCGTGCCGCTGGTGGTCGAGCGTGGCGGATTTTATGACAGCAGAGAGGTTGCGGATTTGCTGAACCTGCTCAAGCTGCTCGACAATCCGTTGCAGGATGTTCCGGCCATCGCCGTGCTCCGCTCGCCGTTGGTCGGTTTGTCGCTGGACGAACTGGCGACGATCCGGCTGGCCGCGAAGGACGTTCATTTTTGGACGGCGCTGAATCGAGTTCAAAGTTCAAAGTTCAAAGTTCAAAGTGAAACGGCGGCGAAAATTTCAAAATTTCTCGAACGATTCTCGCGCTGGCGGCAACTGGCGCGGCAGGCGTCGTTGTCGCAATGCCTGGAATGTGTGCTGGCCGAGACGCATTACGCCGACTGGCTGCGGTCGCGTCCGCGCGGCGCGCAACGGCGGGCGAACGTTGAACGCTTTCTCGGTCTGGCGGAACAGTTTGACCAATTCCAACGACAGGGTCTGTTCCGATTCTTGAAATTTGTGGAAGCCCAGCAGGCTGCCGATGCCGAACCGGAGGTGGCGGCCGTGGCGGAGGAGAACGCCGTCCGGCTGATGAGCATTCACCAGAGCAAAGGACTGGAATTCCCGGTGGTGGTCGTCGCCGATCTCGCAAAGCCGTTTAATGAGCAGGACTTGCGCGACGAAATCATTTTTGACGAACAATTCGGTTTGTGTCCGCGGGTAAAACCGCCGCATACAGGCCGGCGTTATCCAAGTCTCCCGCACTGGCTCGCGCAAAAGCATCAACGCCGTGAACAACGCGGCGAGGAATTGCGGCTGTTGTACGTGGCGATGACCCGCGCGCGCGACACTTTGATTCTCGGCGCCGTCATTTCGGAGAAGAAATGGGAATTGTTCTGGCAAGAGCCGGCGGTGATTGCTGCCCAGGCCATTGTTTCGGCAAGAAGTTATGCGGACTGGCTCATGCTTTGGTTCCAAGTTCAAGGTTCAAGGTTCAAAGTTCAGAACGCGGCCGAAGGTGGATTGCCGCATTTGCGCTGGCGGATCGTGGAGGACTCGGAACTTGGAGAGGACCCAATCCGCAGGAACCGAAGTGACGAGGCTCACGTTACTGGCCGGACAGAAACTCCTCACGTCGTCTCCTCCAGGGGCGTGGCCGAGCTTGACGCGACAACGGCAAAAAGGCTGCACGCCATGCTGTCGTGGAATTATCCGTTTAGCGCGGCAGCCCGGCGTGCGGCCAAGTCATCCGTCACGGCACTGCGCCGGCAAGCAGACGAGTTGGACGACGAGGCGGCGCCAATGTTTCGGACTTCATCCCGTTTCGCAGAATCGGATTTCACCAATTCACTCCAGCATTCGCGCTTGAATCCGAAATCCGAAGTCCGAAGTCCGAAATTGACGGCGTCGGCGACCGGCACGGCGCATCACAAATTTCTCCAGCACGTTGCGCTGGAAATGGCGGATAATCCTGCGGTGCTTGCGGCGGAAGCGCAGCGCCTGGAAACCGCCGGCGTGTTGACGGCGGACGAGTGCGCGGCTTTGAATTTTGAGGCGGTGGCGGCATTCTGGAATTCGGAACCGGGCCGGAAAATTCGCGTCCAATCACAGGATTGCATCAAACGCGAGTTGCCGTTTACGGCAAAATTCAGTCCGGCGGAACTGGACACCATCGTCGGCGCAAAAACGCCGACGGGATTGGAAGACGAGTTTGTGGTCGTGCAGGGCGTTGCGGACTTGGTGGTGCTTCTCCCGAAAGAAATCTGGCTGGTGGATTTCAAAACGGATGAAATCGAATCGAAGGAATTGATCGAGCGGAAACGGCTTTACGAACCGCAGTTAAAGCTTTATGCGGGGGCGCTGTCGCGAATTTATTCAAAGCCGGTCACCCGCTGCTGGCTGCATTTTTTGGCCGCGCGGAAAACCATAAGCATCTATTGGTAAGTACGGCACAATGGTCCGTTCTTGCCAATTTCAGATTTCGGGCTGAAGTTTTTTCGAACGCCGCGCGTCGTGTCGCCGCTGATGCCACGATTGGCCGCGTGCAAATTCAAAAATCCTTGCGCGAGCGAATTCCAGCTTTGAGTGATGGAGTCGCCCGGGAAAACCACCGTTCTCTTGTCCCGGTTGATCGTTCGCGCCCATTCAACATGGCGCTGCGCCCAGACTTTCGGCAATCCGGTCCAAGCAGCCGCGGGGCCTTTGCCGGGCAGAACCGAGGAATCCTTCGGATATTGCGAAACGTCTGACACGAGCGCCACCACGCTGGTAGCATCCCAGGCGAAGACATTGAGATCGCTGCTGGTTGCCAGCGAGAGCAGCTCAATGAGAAAAACCCAAAAAAGTCATACGCTTGAAATTATGAATGTGGATTTCAAATGGAAGCGAATTTTTTTACAACGACGATAAGAGCCGGTCGTACGCTTTTGAAGTTTCCTCATGAAATCCTTTTTGGCGGCAGCTCGGATGACAGAATTGTCATGCACGGTTTAGCTGGCGTTCATGATCGTTCTGTTTCATGACCGTGTCCGTAATTTTAAGAACAGTGAACATTGACGACGAAACGCCGGTGCGCAAAAGTAGCTGCGCAATTCCATCAAAACCTCAAACGCATACGAAAATATGAAAAAATATTCCTGGCCGGTTTTATTTGCCATCTTTGGCCTCCTGACGGCGGCAGTCTGCCGCGCCGACGGACCCTATCACTTTATCAAGGAAATTCCCGTCAGCGGCGACGGCGGATGGGATTACTCTTCCGTGGACTCGCCCGCGCATCGCCTTTACGTTTCGCATGGGACTGAAGTAGTGGTCATTGACCTAGTCACGGACAAGGTTGTGGGCGCCATCACAAACACGCCGGGCGTGCATGGCGTGGCGGTGGCGTCTGACCTCGGCCTGGGCGTCGTCAGCATCGGCCGCGAAAGCAAGGCCGGCATCGTGGATTTGAAAACGCTGAAAATGTTGTCCGAGGTGGACACCGCGCCAGGTCCTGACGGTTACGTTTACGATCCAGCGCAAAAGGAGGCGTATCTTTTCTGTGGCCGCGCCCAGGCGGCAACGGTCGTGGACGTGAAGGCTCCGAAGGCGGTCGCCACCATTCCGTTGGGAGGCCGGCCGGAGTTTGCGACGGTGGATCCGGACGCCGGACGCGTTTACGACAATCTGGAAAACAAAAGCGAGGTCGCTGTCATTGACACCAAAACACATCAAGTGGTGAACCACTGGCCGATTGCGCCGGGCGAGGAAGCCTCTGGCATGGCGATTGACTTGAAGAATCATCGGCTCTTCCTTGGTTGTCACAACGGAAAGATGGTGATGATGGACGACACGGACGGCAAAGTGGTCGCGACCGTGCCCATTGGCGACGGCGTGGACGCCTGCCAATTCGACCCGGGAACGCAACTGGCCTTCGCCTCATGCGGAGATGGCACGACCACCATTGCCAAGGAAGAAATGCCGGACAAACTGACCGTCGTGCAAACGTTGAAGACTGAACGCGGCGCGCGGACGATGGCACTGGACCCGACGACACACAAGATTTACCTGGCCACCGCCAAATTTGGCGAGCAGCCGGAATCCAACAATGGTGAACGCCGCCGCCGTCCGCCTATGATCCCGGGCACCTTCAAAATCCTGGTGTATGGAATGGACAAATAATCATTGGATGAAAAAACATATTTCAAAGAAGGCGCTGTATTGGGCGGCCGGCACACTGCTGTTGGCCGGTTGCGCTGACACGCGTCCGGAAAACAGCGCCCAAAATGCGGCGCCGCGTTTTACGCATCCGCGCGAAATCACCAATCTCTATCTGCCGCTAACGTCATTAAGACAGGATGTTCTCGAAAACCGAAAGGAATGTGTCGAGCGCACGGCGGAACCGGAAATTCACAAAACGTTTCGCCTCGGTACTCAAACCATTGAAGCACTGGCAGTGGAGGACCGCGAACTGGATACCAAGGGAAACCTGACCGAGGTGACGTTGGATTACTTCGCACAGGCCGACGACGGGACGGTCTATTACCTCGGTGAAGACGTGGACGAATACAAAAACGGCAAGGTTGCCGGCCATTCCGGCGCGTGGTTGCTCGGCCGGGACACGCAAAGGCCCGGTGTGTTGATGCCAGCGCATCCAAAAGTGGGCGACCGGTTCCGGGCCGAGGATGTTCCGCACATTACCTGGGAACAGGACGAGGTGGTTTCGGTTTCCGAGACGGCGACCGTTCCGGCGGGGACTTTTCGGAATTGCGTAAAAATCAAGGAGCGCGCCGACGACGGCGGGACGGAATACAAGCTTTACGCGCCGGGGGTGGGTTGCATCAAGGAGATCGAATCCGACGGCGAACTGCCGTTGAAATCGCACGCCGCGAAATGAACGCCGCCACTCTTTTGCGTTTAAACGATTCAACGGTTCAACGATTCTCAAGATATGCGCGTGCTGGTGGTTGAAGATGAAAAGAAGACGGCCTCTTTCGTCCGCAAGGCCCTTCAGTCTGAAGGATTTGCCGTGGATGTCTGTCCCAATGGCGAGGATGCCCTGGCCGCGGCCAAGAGCACTCCCTTCGATGTCATCGTCCTCGACATCATGCTTCCTGGTCGCGACGGCTTGAGTGTGCTGCGCCAGTTGCGCGAACGGCAAAACAGCACGCCGGTGCTGCTGCTTTCCGCCCGCGGCGAGGTGAATGAGCGCGTCGAAGGTCTGAATTTGGGTGCCGATGATTATTTGCCCAAGCCGTTTGAACTGGCCGAACTGGTCGCTCGCGTGCGCGCCGTGGGCCGGCGCGGCGGCGACAGCAAATCACCGCGCCTGCGCGTGGCGGACTTGACGCTGGACACCATAACGCACCGGGCACAACGCGGCGGGACGGACATTGAGTTGACGGCACGCGAATACCGGTTGCTGGAATTTCTCATGCGCTCGGCGGGACGGTTGTGCGGGCGCATGATGATTCTGGAAAAAGTTTGGGACTACGATTTCGATCCAGGCACCAACCTCGTGGACGTTTACATCCGCCGCCTGCGGGAAAAAATTGACGCTCATTTTGAATCCAAGCTGCTCCAGACCGTGCGCGGCGCGGGCTACATCTTGAAGGAGCCGGCATGACCATCCGCACGCGCCTAACCTTGTGGTATGCGGGCATCCTGATGGCATCCCTGCTCATCATCGGCCTGGGAACGTACCGCGAGCTGGACGAGCAATTACGCCACGAACATCACCGCGCGCCGAGCGAACACGCCATTTCCGAGACCAGCGAGATGGTTTTTCAAGTAGGCCTGCCGGCCATGCTGCTGGGTCTGCTAGGCGGCTGGTGGCTGACCCGCCGGGCCATGGCGCCTGTTTCAAAACTGACGGAGGCCATCACCCGTGTCCACGAACGCAATCTGCGCGAACCACTCCCGCGCAGCGGGAACGGCGATGAATTGGACCGGCTCACGGAGGTGTTCAACGCCATGCTGGGGCGGCTGGACGATTCGTTCAACCGCATTCGTGAGTTTACGCTGCACGCTTCGCATGAACTCAAGACGCCGCTGACCATTCTCTGCGGTGAAATCGAAACTGCCCTGCGCGACGAATCGCCGACGACCCGGGAGCAGCTCATCAGCCAGTTGGACGAATTACAACGACTCGCGCGTATTGTGGACGGCCTCACGCTGCTCGCCAAGGCCGATGCGGGTCAGGTTGCGTTGAAGCTGGAGCCGGTGCAGTTGGACGAACTGGTGCGCGACAATTTTGCCGATGCCCAGATCCTTGCCGAGCCGCAAGGGATTCAAGTGGAACTGGCGGCCGCCGAGGGAATCATCGTGTGCGGCGACCGGCATCGGCTGCGGCAATTGTTGCTCAACCTGGCGGACAACGCGGTCAAATACAACCAACCGCAGGGGCGAGTGACGATAAATCTGCGGCGCATCAACCAATTTGCCGAATTCACGATCGCCAACACTGGTCCCGGCATTCCGCCGGAATCGTTGCCGCGAATTTTTGACCGGTTCTACCGCGGCGACCCGGCCCACAGCAATGAAGTGGATGGCTGCGGCCTCGGTTTGAGCATCGCCAAATGGATTGTCTCGACGCACCACGGAACCATTCAAATTGAATCAACGCCGGACAAGCTCACCACGGTTACCATCCGCTTGCCACTCTCTTCATGAAAATGAGACAGCGAACTCCAAACATCGAACGCCGAACACCGAATCAGCGCCGGACCTTGCGATTGCTCCAACTTGGACGTTCGATGTTCGATGTTCGATGTTCGATGTTGTTGGCACCGCTCCTTTTCGTTGCCGGCTGCGCTACCTATCATCCGCAACCCATTTCACCGGGGAAGACTGTGACTGCATTCAACTCGCGTTCACTGAACGATCCCGGTCTGCGCGCCTTTTTTGAAACGAATCACGTCACACTGCCTTCGCCGGGCAATGCCTGGAATCTGAAGGCCCTTACACTGGCCGCATTTTATTATCAGCCCACGCTGGCCGAAGCGCGTGCCCAGTTGCTGGCGGCCCAAGCGGCAAAAATCACGGCCGGTGAACGGCCGAATCCCACCGTGTCGGTTACGCCGGGATACGACACGCAGATTCCCGGCAATTACAGTCCCTGGCTGGTGCCGGTAAGCTTTGACGTCCCCATCGAAACCGCCGGCAAGCGCCGCAAACGCATCGCCGGGGCGGAACATCTGGCCGAAGCCGCGCGCTGGAATCTGGTCGGCGCGGTTTGGCGGGTGCGCAGTCAGATTCGCACCGCGTTGCTCAACTTCTACGCCGCGCGCAAAACCGAATCGCTTCTCACACAACAGGAACTGGCGCAGAGCAACGTCGTGCGTTTGCTGGAGGGACAATTCGCCGCTGGCAGCATTTCGGATTTTGAAGTTTCACAGGCGCGCGCCGCGCTGGCCGCCACGCAACTGGCACGACAGGACGCCGATGGCAAGGCCGGTCAGGCAAGGGTGGAACTGGCGCGCACGCTCGGCCTGCCCGTTCAGGCACTGCGTGGCGCGAGGTTTTCCTTCGCGGAGCTGAACGAATTTCCGCGCGAGCTGACCCAACCGGAAGTCCGGCGGCAGGCGTTGTTGAATCGCGCCGATGTGCGCGCCGCGCTGGCCGAATACGCCGCCAGCCAGTCCGATCTTCAACTTCAAATTGCCAACCAGTACCCCGATGTCCATCTCGGCCCGGGTTACGCCTGGAACAACGGCAACGCCGGCGACAACCAATGGGAATTGGGGCTGAGCGTGACCCTGCCATTACTGAACCACAATGAAGGGCCGGTCGCCGAAGCGAAGGCGAAACGCAAAGTGGCCGCCGCGCATTTTCTATCGGTGCAGGCCAATGCTATTGCCGAAATTGACGGCGCGCTGGTTGGCTACCGCGCTGCCTTGCAGCAAGTGGCCACCGCCCGGGCACTGCTGGAAAATTCACGGAGACAATTAAATTCCGTCCGCGCGCAGGAACAGGCGGGTGAAACGGACCCGCTGGCCGCAGCCAATGCGGAAGTCGCCTTTGCCACCAGTGAACAAAGCCGGCTCAACGCGTTGCTCCAGACACAACAAGCGCTCGGTCAGTTGGAAGACGCCGTTCAAAGTCCCTTGACACTTTCGGTGGGAACACTCGACGCGGCGCAAAACAACGCCAATGCCAAATGATAGTGCTTTGTCCAATCCTTTTCCGTCAACTGTCTGAACTGCCGTCAGGTTTTGGACTGCGCCAGCCCTCTGGCGCTTTTCGTACAGCGGCCGGATTGAAAGCGGCAGAGGGCTGCCGCACTCCAAGACGCTGCCGCGCCGAAAGAAAGCTGTTCGCGATTCGCGCTCTCGAAACACAGTGATTTTTTAACCAATGAAACCAAAATCAATCATCATCGGCATCATCATCGTTCTGTGCGTTGGGCTGGGCATTTATGCGCTCATCAAATCGCCCCATGCCGCTTCGGATTCGGATGACGAAGCGCCGGCGGAAAAGGTGCCTCCGCTTGTCAGCGTTCAAGTCGGCACGCTCCAACGCATGACGCTGCACCAGTATGTCACCGGCTACGGTACTGTAGGAGCCGCACCCGCCACGGCGGAACAACCGGCCGCCGGGGCCCAACTCGCCGCGCCTTCCGCCGGCGTCGTGGCCCGGGTCAACATTGTGGAAGGCCAGCCCGTGCAGAAAGGGGACGTGTTGGTGGAATTGAATTCGGGCACGGCCACGGCGGATTACGCCGGACAGGAAGTCGCGCGTCAGAAACAATTATACGCGCAACACAACACGTCACTGAAAATGTTGCAGGACGCCGAAGCCCAATTGGCAGCGCTGGAAATCACCGCGCCGTTGTCCGGTACGCTCACGCGCCTGAACGTCAAACCCGGCGCGGCGGTGGATGTCAACACAGTCGTCGCGGAGGTGGTGGATTTAAAACGGCTGGCCGTGAGCGCGCAAATTCCTGCGTCGGAAGCGGGCGGGTTGCAGGCCGGCGAGGAGGTGCAAGTGACCGGTGAACCGCCGGTCATGGCCACGCTGTCGTTCGTCAGTCCGGCGGTGAACCCGGACAACGGCACGATTTTGACCCGCGCGCTGTTGCCGGCGGACAGCGGCTTGCGTCCCGGTCAATTCGTTCCATTGAGAATCGTTACGGCGGCCCACACCAATTGCCTGGCCGCGCCGGACGAAAGCGTGGTGACCGATGAAAACGGGCACAGCGTCATCGCACTGGTCCAAGGTGGCGAAGCGACGCGGACACCGATGCAAACGGGTTTGCGCGAAAATGGCTGGGTGGAAATTAAAGGAACCGGACTCAAGGAAGGCGACTCCGTGGTGACGGTCGGCGCGTATGGTTTGCCGGAAAAAACCAAAATCCAAGTGGTGAATTCGCCGGGAGACGAATCGTCGGCGACCGACGCGCAGTCGTCTCAAGCCCAATGAATCCCGATACCTCTTCACGCCTGGGCCGGTTCGCCACGCGGCACGCCTTGTCCATCGCGTTCATCGCGGTGGCGCTGTGCCTGGCGGGCGTTTTGTCGGCGCTGCACACGCCGTCTTCGGTGTTTCCCCAGACAGATTTTCCCCGCGTCGTCATTCTGGTGGACAACGGCATTATGCCCGCCGATGAAATGATGGCCACGGTCACACGGCCGATTGAAGAGGCGATGAAGGACATTCCTGGCGCAGTTTCGGTGCGTTCGGCGACCAAACGCGGTTCAGCCCAGATCAACATCTTCTTCAACTGGCACGTGGACATGCAACGGTCGGAGCTTTATGTGCTTGGCCGATTGGCGCAAATCCGCGCCGATTTGCCCGCCACCGCCGGGACCGAGGTCGAGCGCGTGACCTTTTCCGCGTTTCCCATCATCGGCATCAGCCTGACCAGTTCCAACCACGACCTCATGGATTTGTGGGAGACGGCGAATTACCAGTTGAAGCCGCTCTTCCTGCAAATCCCCGGCGTTGCCAAGGTGGAAATCCTCGGCGGCCACGTGCCGGAATATCACGTCGTCGTGGACCCGCTGAAATTACAGGCCGCCGGCCTCGGCTTGGCGGAGGTGGGCGACGCGCTGGCAAAAAACAACCTTGTCGCGCCCGCCGGCATGATCGAGGAAAATTACCACCTTTACCTGACGGCGGTGGACGGGCGGGTCCATTCGCCGGAGGACATCGGCAAGGTGGTGATTGCCGTTCGTGATGACCATCCGATTTGTGTCCGGGACGTGGCCCGGGTCGAGCGCGGACCGGCGCCGGCCTTCACGGACATCACCGCGCAGGGCCGCCAAGCCGTCCTATTGAACATCCAAAGCCAGCCCGGCGGCAGCACGCTGGACATCGCCGCCGCATTGAAGACGCAGTTGCAGCAGCTCCGGCGGGAGTTGCCGCCGGACATGCACCTCGCGTTTTATTATGACCAGTCGCAATTCGTGCGCGACTCGGTGGGGAGTGTCTGGGACGCCATCCTCTTCGGACTCATCCTATCGGTGTTCATCCTGTATTTCTTCCTGAAAAACTGGGGCAGCGTGTGGACCGCCATCGTTACCATTCCCATCACCGTGCTGATCACGTTCGTTGCCATGAAACTGGCGAACATGACCTTCAACATGATGACCCTCGGCGGCATCGCGGCCTGTATTGGACTCATTATTGACAACGCCATCGTTGTCGTGGAGGCGATGTGCGTAAAGATCGCCGCCGGACGGCCGCGCTTGGTGGGAATCCAGGAGGCCATCGGCGAAATCCTTTATCCGCTCATCGGCTCGACGTTGACGCCGGTGGTGGTGTTCATTCCGCTCGCGTTTCTGACCGGCGTGGCGGGCGTGTTTTTCCGCGCGCTGGCGCTGACGATGGTCGTGTCGCTGCTCGTGTCACTGCTCCTCGCGCTCACGTTGACGCCGTCGCTGGCGGCGTGGTTCATTCGCAGTCAGCGTGGCGGCGACGCCTCGTCGCGCGAAAAAGAAATAACGGCTTCCGGCTTGCATGTGGGCGACGAGGCGTCGCCACCACCTTCTGCGACGGGGGCGTCGCAACTACGACTGGAAGGCGGGTTTCTACTGACGCGGGTCATTCGAATTTACGAACGCGCCGTGCGTGCGGCGTTGCGGCACCGCTGGCTGACGCTGCTGGCGTGCGGACTGGTTCTGATCGCCGGCATTTTCATTTACCAGCGTTTGCAAACCGATTTCCTGCCCGACTTCGACGAAGGCGGCTTTGTGATTGATTACTGGGCGCCGCCCGGCACGAGCCTTACGGAAACGTCACGCATTCTCAACGAGGCGGAAGTCATTCTTCGCGCCAACCCGGACGTTGAGGGCTATTCGCGCCGGCTCGGCGCGGAAATGGGCATGTTCATCACCGAACCGTACCGCGGCGACTTTGCGGTCAAGCTCAAGGCCAATCGCAAGCACACCACGGAAGAAGTCATCGCCGAGTTGCGCCACGAATTTGCCCAAAAATTCCCGATGATGCGCTGGGAATTCCCCGGCATCCTCACCGATGTCATCGGCGATTTGCAACTGACGCCCGACCCCATTGAAATCAAATTGTTCTCGCCGGACTTGAAATGGCTGGAAGCCACCGCGCCGCGCGTTGAGGCCCAAATCAAAAAAATCCCCGGCGTCGTGGATACGTTCGACGGCCTGACTGAAACCGGTCCTTCCATCAGTCTGCGCGTGCGCGCCGCCGCCGCCGCCAGGTTTGGCCTCACGACTCAGGACATCGCCGATGCCGCGAACACCGCGTTGCTGGGCCAGGTTGTGTCGTCCGCGCTTGAAGGCGACCGTGTGGTGAACATCCGCGTGCTGGCCAAGCCGTCGAGCGTCAACCGCATCGCCACACTGCGGGGATTGCCCATCCGGACACCGGGCGGCGCGATCGTGCGGCTGGACCAGGTCGCTGACGTGGACGTGCAACCGAGCCAGGTGGAACTGGACCGTGACGATTTGCGGCAGGACGTCATTGTTTCCGCCCGGCTCGAAGGCCGTGATTTGGGCAGCGCGATGCGGGAGATTCAGGCCAAACTCAGCCAGGACCCATGGCTGCCGCCCGGCGCGGTGGAATACGGCGGCCTTTACCAGCAGCAACAGGAATCCTTCCGCAATCTCCTGGTCGTCCTGCTCGGCGCCATCCTGCTGGTGTTCACCGTGCTGCTGATTGAATTCCGCTCGTTCAACGAGCCGGTGGCGATTGTCTTCGGCTCGGTCCTGGCCTTGTTCGGCACGGTGGCCGCGTTGTGGGTTACCGGCATCACGCTGAACATCGTTTCCTTCCTCGGCGCCGTCATCGGCGTCGGTATCGTGGCCAAGAACGGTATTCTCATGCTCGATTTTTCCCGGCAGTTGCAGGACACCGGCGTGGAGCTGGAAGAATCGCTGGTGCGCGCCGGGCATCGCCGGTTGCGGCCGGTGCTGATGACGTCGCTGGCCGCCGCGCTCGGCATGTTGCCGCTGGCCTATGGCATCGGCGCGGGCGCGGACATGCTCCGTCCGCTCGCCATCGCCGTCATCGGCGCGCTCTGCATTTCCGTGCTGCTGTCGCTCATCGCCATGCCGGTGGTTTATTGCGTGCTGGTTCGGATGCATCTGCGGGTTTCCGCGGAAACATCCGGATGAGGCGCAGCCGGCTTGAAAGAATGATTTGCCGGGGGAATTTTTTGGCCGCATGAAACTAAAGGAAGAGCAAGTTCATCTCCTTTTCAAAATTGGAGTCATGTTCAAGGGCATTGACGGCGCTTTGGAGGCAGTTGCCGGCGTTGCTCTTTTATTCACCACCACGGCGTCGCTCCGCAATCTGGTGGACTGGCTGACGGCTGGCGAACTACAGGAAGACCCGACCGATTTTGTCGCCAACCATCTCGTTGATTTTTTCCACCACTTGTCCATCAACACCCAATACTTTGCCGCCATTTATCTTTTGGCCTATGGGATTGCCAAAGTGGGGCTGGTGGCCGGGCTGTTGCGCGCAAAGTTGTGGGCCTATCCGACGGCGTTGGTTGTCCTCGGTCTCTTCCTGTGCTACCAGATCTATCGGCTCAGTCACACCCACTCGCTGGGCCTGGGATTGGTCAGCTTGCTCGACCTCATCATCCTCGCGCTGATCTGGCGGGACTACCAATTTTTAAAGGCGCGGCGTGGTCACATCCGCCAAGCTGGTGGGTGACAAACCGACCCGCAGTTTCAGTCGCTCGCCGGACAAGACTCACACTTTCGCCGCGCGCAACAATTCCGCAATCAAACCGTCCGTGGTGTGTTCTTTCGCCTCCCGCGCCGGCTCCAATTTCAAGGCGCGGATGGCCTTGCTTGTTTCTGGACCGATGGACGCCAGTTTGATTTGCGGAAATTTCCTCAATAGGTTCGGCAAATCAAAGCGCGCGTGAAAATGTTCCACCGTCGAGCCGCTGGTGAACGTAATCCAATCCACACCGCGCTCCAGCAAATCGGCGCCCGCGCCGGAAAAATCCTCCGTTTCGGCGACCGTGTGGTAGATCGCGATGTCGTCCACAATCGCGCCCAGACTTTCCAGGGCGCGCGGCAGGTCGGGATTCGCCTCCCCGCCGCGCAGCAGGCAAATTTTCAGATTTTCGACGCTTTCAAATTTGGCCAATGCGCCGGCGATTTTTACGCCGAGCGCCTCGTCCGGCATCACATCCACCTGCAAATGCAGTTCGCGCAATTTTGCCGCCGTCGCCGGCCCAACCGCAGCGATTCGCGCGCCGCCCAAATCTCGCAAGTCCTGAAATCGTTTGAAGAAAAAGTCGAAGAACACCGTCACGCCGTTCACGCTTGTGAACACAAGCCAGTCGTAGGCATTCAAGCCCAGCAACGCGTCCACGACATCCTGTTTATGGGACGTCGGCACGGTTTTGATTGCCGGAATTTCCAGCACCTCCGCGCCAAGTTCCGTCAATCGGCGCGAGAAATCAGCCGCCTGCGTCCGCGAGCGGGTGACGACGATGCGCTGGCCAAACAAAGGACGCTGCTCGAACCAATTTAATTTTTCGCGCAGCTTCACCACGTCACCGACAACCGTAAGCGCAGGCGGGACAATCCTTTCCTTTGCCGCGAGTGCGGCAATCGTGGCCAGCGTGCCGGCAGCAGATTTTTGTTTTCCCAAGGTTCCCCATTGGACAATGGCCACCGGCGTCTCAGGTGACATTCCGTGTCCGATGAGCGATTTGGTCCAGTCTTCCAGATTGTCTGTGCCCATGAGCACAACCTTGGTGCCGGGAATTTTGGCGATTTGTTCGTAGCGCAATGCCGTGGCTGCATCTGCCGAATCGCTGTGGCCGGTGAACACGGTGAAACTGGAACAATGTTCGCGGTGGGTGAGGGGAATGCCGGCGTAATTCGGCGCGGCCACGATGGACGAGACGCCCGGCACGACTTCAAAGGGAATTTTTGCCGCCGCCAATGCCTCGGCTTCCTCGCCGCCGCGGCCGAAAATGTAAGGGTCGCCGCCTTTGAGCCGCACGACGCATTTGCCTTCGCGCGCGCGGGCAACAAGCAACGCGATGATCTCCTCCTGCGGCATCTTCATATTTTTGCCGCGAGCAATGAGTTCGGCGGAAGGCGGCGCGAGGCGAAGCAAGTCCGGGTTCACGAGCGCGTCATAGAGCACCACGTCGGCGCGGCGGAGCAAGTCCGCGCCACGCAACGTGAGCAAGCCCGCGTCGCCCGGCCCGGCTCCGACGAGATAAACCGCGCCTTTGGATTTCACCCGCTTAGTTTATCAGGCGGCGCCGTTGGGTAAAGGATGGCGTCGTTTCGCCGCAAGGACGGACGCGGCGTTTCCTCCAATTCTTCCAATCGTTTTCCGGAGGTTTCCTTGCCATTCATCCATAATGCCGCCGCTGCCAGCAACAACGGCGCGGCGAGCGACAAGGCAGGGATGGTCAGGCCGGGAAAAGCGGTCATGATGAGGGCGACGGCGGACGGACCAACGACGCCGCCGACTTTGCTGCTGCTGGCCGTCACGCCGCCGCCGCTGGCGCGGAGTTTGGTGGGATACAGCTCGACACTATACGGTGAAAGCATGGCGATCATTCCACTCAAGCCAATCAACAGCAGCACAGTCAAAAGACTGACCAAGGTCGGACTGCCGCCGGGTCGAATGGTTGCAAAACTGGCGAGAACGCCTGCCGTGCCGACCGCAAAGAGAATCATGGTTCGCTTGCTGCTCCAAAAACCGTACAACCATGCTACCAGCACGCAGGCCGGCGCGGCAAACAACGCCGATTTGGCCAACAATTGATAGGCGATTTTGTCGTTCATGTGCAGGAAATCCTGTAGGATGCTCGGCAGCCAGATCAGAAACCCCCAGTTCACCAGTCCCCACGCTAGGCCATAAAAGCAGACCGTCATCGTGAGCACGGCGTAAGGTTTGCGGAACAATTGTTTGAATTCAGTGCCCTGACTCGTTGTTTCCGTTTTGGCATCGCTCGAAGCCGGAACCAGTTCGATGCCAAACCGATTAAGATTGTGTTTTGCCTCACCCACCCGGCCTTCGTGCAACAGGAAGCGCGGCGATTCGGGAATGAAACGGCTCAACAGAATGACGAGCAAACCGGTGGGCAGGTTGAGCAGCCATAGAATGCGCCAACTGAAAATCGGTTCCAGCCACGCCGCCGCGCCGCTGGCCGCGAGGTAGCCGCCGGCGGTGCCTAGTCCGCCCGTCAGCACGGACAACCAGCCGCGATGCCGCGCCGGAGTCATTTCGGCCAGCAACGCAAACACGATCGGCAGCAAACCGCCCGCCGACAGGCCCATGATAAAACACATGCAAAGGTTCCACTCAAAGGTCGGCATGGTGCCGCAAATGCACGTGCTGATGAAAATCAAGGCCGCCAGCAGGATCGAACCCCGCCGACCGAAGCGGTCGGCCAGGATGCCCCAAAGAACGGAACCAGCCGTCGTGCCGATCATGGCGGACAAGGCCAGCAGCGACGCGGTCGAAGCCGTACTCCTGCCGCATTCCCGGCATGACAAATCCCAGTGTGGCCGGCTTCATGACGTCCACGACCAGCGCCAAGCAGAGGACGAGGACCAGTTGCCAGTGCGCCCAGCTCAACCGCGCGTTGTCCAGAGTGTGAAGTTGATAGGCACCACTTACATTTATTGCCTTCTCGTTCCTGACCGGGAACAGCCCATAAGCCGTCATGGCAATGCCGGTGACGATGAGGCCCATGCCACATAACATCAATTTTGACATGGGCATGCAGCTCATCATGTAATGCATGTTCCGCGCGGCGATGAAATCAGGAAGATGGAAGGACACGCCGGTAACGATGGCCGCCGTGCCCAGCCAGAATGCAAGTGAGTGATAAATGGTGACGCGACCTTCCAATTGCATAAGGGCGCGGATTTTAGGAATGCCGGCTAATGAAAACAAGCAGCGTTTCTAAGCGGAAGCGTTCAGATGCGCCTCGGCTTTCGTGATGTCCTTCAACGTGCCGGTTTGGAACCAGCGGCCATGGTGCGGCAGGCAAAACAGGCGGTTTTGCGCCAGTGCCTGACGCCAGAAAATTTTGACGGAGAATTTTCCGTCGGGGGCGTCGCGCAGGACGCGCGGATGAAAAATGCCGATGCCGGCGATGATGTAAGGCGCTTCCTTGGCGTTCCACTCGATGGTGTTTTCGCGTTTCACGAAAAGATGGTCTTCTCCTTTGTCATGGCCTATGGCTTTGGATTTGGATTGCGCGAGGAGCAGGAAATCCATTTTCGCATCGTCCCAGTGTCGCGCCAACCGCTCCAGCGCGCTTGTGCCTTCGTCTGTCCAGATGATGTCGCTGTTGACGGTGAACACGGGTTCATTGCCAAGCAATGGCAGCGCCTTTTTCAGCCCACCGCCGGTTTCGAGCGGCTCGGCTTCCTCGGACAATTTGACGCTGACATTTTTGCATCCCGCCAGCCAGGCGGTCAATTGCTCCTTGAGATGCGAGACGTTGATGACGACTTCTTCAATGCCATACGCCTGTAGCTTTTCGAGCGCGTACTGAATCATCGGTTTGCCCGCAACGGGTACCAGCGGCTTGGGGACGCGGTCGGTCAAGGGTTTCAGCCGCGTGCCGCAGCCCGCGGCCAGCACCATCGCCTTTTTAATTTTGCCGCGCATATTCATCAAACCACCATTTCACTTGGCCAAGCGTGGGATGGCGCAACGCCTTTTGCAACAATCGCGCCACGCGCGGGGAATGAAGTTGCTGGTAATCGTGCTTTCCCTCATGCCGGCGCAATCGTTCAAAGATGGCCAGCACGCGCGTGTGCCGCAGCGCCGCCAGGATGGCCAGGGAAGTTTCAAAGGCATTCCGGTCCAGCGCCGGGAATTGCGCCAGATAGCGGGCGACCATTTTTTTCTGCAAATCCTCCGGAACGTCGTGTCGCGCATCTTCGAGCAGCGATACAAGGTCGTAGGTGACCGGACCTTGATACGCGTCCTGAAAATCCAGCAGCCCGGCCTGCTGAACACCCGTGCGACCGGGAAGCAACATTAAGTTGGCCACGTGATAATCGCGCAACAGCAACGAGGCGGGCGCCTGATGCGCCACCGGCAGCACTTCGCGCCAGACTGTTCGGAATTCGGTCCGTCCGGTTTCGGAAATGTCCGGCGTGTGCCAGTCCAGAAACAGTTCGATGTCTTCCAGCATTTTTTCCGGATGATACACACGCAGATTATGGAGAATGGCCCGTGGATGTTTGTGCAGGGCGATGAGAACGTCGGTTGCCAGGGTGAACAATTTTTCCGGTTTCGTTCCGTCATCCAGCAAACGCGCGAAAGTGGCATCGCCAAAATCTTCCAGCAACAGAAGACCTTTGGCGTCATCACGGGCCAGAATGGCCGGCGCGCTGAAGTTGAGCCGGAGCAGGTGTTCGTCAATCCGGACAAACGGCGCAACGGAGGCCAAAACCTGTGAAGCGTTCATGAGGATGGCGCTTTGTTTGTCTTTACGCAGGCGGAAATATGTCCGGCTGGAAGCGTCCCCGGCAAGCGGTTCAACGGTGGCGTTGTCCCAGCCGGCGGAGTCGAGAAACGCGCGGATTTTGTCGGTCAGAGTTGTGTCGGCCACAGATGACACCGATTAACACGGATGTCGCCGGGAGGCGACAAAAAAGCCGGTTGGGCTTTGCCGTTCCCCGCCGGTTCGGTCTTTTCAAACAAACCGGTTCCTGTTACACCAATGGCGGATGAAAGGTTTGCTATGATTGATTTTGCGCTCGAAAAATTTCCCATCTCCCTGAAGCTGCGCGACGGCACAGCGGTGGTCGTGCGCCCGCTCGCCAGACGGGACGAGGCCAAGCTTCACAATTTTTTCCTGGCCGTGCCGGAGGAGGAGCGCCTGTTTATCAAACAGCCCATCTTTGAGCGCAAAATGTTCCGCGACTGGTGCCGCCACATTGATTTCGAAAGCAACCTGCCATTGTTGATGTTGCATGGAAACAAAGTCATCGGCGAGGCGACTCTGCATCAACGGTCGGGCGGCTGGAAGCGGCATATCGGGTTGCTGGGCGTGTTGACGCATCCCGGTTATCGCGGGCGCGACGTGGCCAAAATTCTCGTGGAAGAACAGGTGCAAATCGCGCGGATTCTGGGTCTGCGCAAACTGGAGGCGGAACTCAACGGCGAACGCAAGGTGGCCATCCACGCGCTGGAGCAGATTGGCTTCACCCGCCTCATGTGCCTGGAGGATTACGTGCTCGACATGAAGGCCGTCCCGCACGATTTGATCGTGATGGGCATGAACCTCAAGGTGGACGAGGAATACGCCGGCGTCGGCGGCTGAACGCGATTCCGGCAGGAATGCGCCGCTCGTCCCGCCGCGGCCTGGGCGAACGTGGATGGGATGTCCGTCCCTTCAACTTTCAACTCTCAACCGGTGCTCGAAACTGGCACAGAACATGCCTTTTATGGCGATAATGAAAGTGCATACCGGCAGGCGACGACACATACTGGTCGTGGACGACGAATCGCTCGTCCGCCAGAGCGTCCATATACTTCTTCAAGGTGAAGGTTATCTCGTCCACGAAGCCAAAAGCGGGGCCGAGGCGCTGGCCTTGTTTGAACCGGGCAAATTTGACATGGTTTTCACCGACTACTTTATGCCGGAGATGAAAGGCGACCAGTTGGCCGCGGCCATCAAACAGCGCTCACCCAATCAGCCGGTCGTGATGATCACGGCCTTTCTTGAAAAATTTCTGTCCGCCGATCGCCCGCCGGACGGTGTTGATTCCTTTATCTGCAAACCGTTCGACCTTGAGAACCTGCGGTCGGCGCTCGCCCTGCACGCTCCCGCCTGAGAGCTGGCGTCCTCAATCCTTAACCGCGGATGACACGGATTACGCCGATTCAACCGGATTTCTGGCAAGTGACTTTGGAGTTTGGACTTTAGACTTTCTGAGACCTCTGCAAAACTCGTGGCGGTGACGCCCTCGTCACCGAAGACCTGTGTTTTTCGTTGTGATTTCTGTCACTTCCGCAAGCGACAAGGCGTCGCTTCCACCCTTTTGCAGAGGTCACTTTCTGTTCCCGGCGGAGCGAGGCTCTGGACGAGCCGGTTCCAGGGTTCATTTCAGCGACAAAAAAGCGCAAAAGCCGCAACGAGAACAAAAGTGCGTCACCCGGACACCGAGCCTGAATCAAACCGCCTATTGCCGCTCACCAGCGCTGATCCAACCCTTGCCAAAGGGGTGCAGAGGCCAGGCAAGCAAAGACCAGCGGTTCGTTTTCCAGCCTTTAAAACTCTTCGACGTACGGCTTGCCCTCGTACCAGGCGATCATGTTCAGGACCAGATAATTCCAGTTCTGAAATCCCTTGTTCAAGACCGGTTCGCCGCTGTCGGGCAGGTAATACTCGTGCAGGGCGCCGTTCTGCTCGTAATCCCGGCCAAGCAGCCGGATGGTTTTTTCCACCAAAGCCCGGGCATCGTCCGTGTAACCGTATTTCACCAGCCCGCGGAACGTGAGGTAGTTCGCATTGATCCAAATCGGCCCCAACCAGTTGGACGGATTGCCCGTGGCGCGCACGTCATACATCTTTTCCAGCGGGGAGAGCGTCCGGACGCCGTACGGAGCGTTGAACGTGTTCGTGTCGCGAAAATTCTTTTCCACGATCAGCCGGGCTTGCTCCGGCGTGGCCACGCCGGCCCACATGGACAGGAATCCCGACCACACGCCCAGACGTTGAATCAGGCAATCCCAATTTCGCGGTCCGCCTTCGTGCAGTTCCCAGGCTTTATGAGGCCGTTGGTAAGGCCGCAAGTCGAGGTCCACGCTGTAATAAAAATCGTCCTTCGGGTCCCAACAATGTTCGCGGATGGCCCGGAGCAGGTCGTCCGCCATTTTCTGATAGCTGTTCCCGATTTCCTTCTCGTTCAGCCGCCCGGACAGATAAACCATCGCCAGCAGTTCACGGTACATCATGCAATTGAGCAAGATGGAGCCGGAACTCGCGTCGGGGCGATAGAAGGTGGACGGGTCGTTGTCCACGCCGATGGTTTCATCGGTTTGCCAATAATACAATCCGGTGGCCTGGTTACGGTAATGGTTGTAATAGCAATTCACAAAGGCTTGCAAGGGATAGAATTTGTCCCGAAGCCACCCGGCATTGCCGCCGTTGAGTTTGGTCAGGAACGCGGCGTGCTGCGCCAGGCAGGGCTTGTGCATGTTGTGAGCGAACAGGTTCGTGTCGCCCATGATGGATTCGGCGCGCGTTGTTTCGGGAGTCACGCGCACCGGCAGCCAGCCCTGCCAGCCGCCGAGTTCGAGAAAGTTCAGCACGCAACCTTCCTCGTATTTGAGCGCATTTTCCCGATCGGCCGGCGTTCCGTGCTCCAGCAGAATCTGTCGCAGAGCCACGTCGGCCAGCCAGGAATCCCAATCCCAGAGATCGTTTTGATACTGGCTGCTGCCGGGAGTGATATACGGATATTTCAGGGCGCCTTGGGGTGGTTTGAACATCCCCGGATAATCCTTGTAAATGTGCTCTCGGATGACGCCGATGTAGCGTTGGATATCAGCGTCGGGTTTAGCCTGCGCGACCGCCGTCAACCAAATCGGTGAAAACAACAAAAGCAGTATTTTCATCGGATCGGTTGATTTTGGGATTCCTTCACTCCGGCAACAAGGAGAAAGGCGCGCGGAATTGCTTGCGTCAAGGCGCCAGGCCGCAAAGACGTCCCAACCATGAAACACATAAAGTCCGTTCGAAGTGACGAGAGCGAACCGCGGCAAAAGTTTAGCGTAATCAAAATCCGTGTCCGTCCGTGGTTAATGATTTGCGCCCCTTTCCGCCTTCATCGGATTCCCGCCGTCTTCAAAAAATCCGCGTTTGGCCGCGTCGTCTGCATTTCAGTCCCGGTTCCGCCGGTTTCCAACCTTGACCGCGCGCCCAACGGGGCATAAGCAATGCGCATGGAAATCGGCGTTTTCGGCATTTCGGACATCGCCCCCGGCAAACATAATCTCAAGGATCCGCGGCTCGACCAGGCCGACCAGTTGGTGGAGGCGCAGAAAAAAACCTGCGTCCAGGTGGAGGTGGTGGAGGAAAAGGAATTGCTCACCTGCGACGCCATTCTCACCAGCCAAGCCGCGTTGAGCGACCTGTTGATGAAGGACCTGGATTTCGTGGAAACGCGGTTGGGCCGCGACGCGGGCGCGGCGGAGAAGGCGGTATTGCAGAAGCTCGCCGAGGCGCTGGTCAGCGAGAAACCCGTTTCCGCCGCCGGCCTCACGGCGGAGGAGCTGGCGGTCGTTTCGGCGCACAATTTTTATTCAAACAAGCCGGTGGTGGTGGCCACGGAGTCCGAACTGGCGGCGCCGGATGCGTTGCTGGTGCGAACGTTTGCCGAAAGCGGGTACCTCAGCTTTCTGACGGTGGGCGGCAAGGAGAACCGCGCGTGGCCGCTCCGCGCCGGCCTCACGGCGTGGGACGCGGCGGGCACGATTCACACGGACATCCAACATGGTTTTATCCGCGCCGAGATCATCAGTTTTGCGGATTTGGTGGCGGCGGGCGGCGAGACGCAGGCCAAGCGCGCGGGCAAACTGCGATTGGAACTCAAAACGTACGTGATGCAGGATTACGACGTGGTAAACTTCCGGTTCAACAAGTGAGAAGTGAGCGGGCGGTCTTTTGCGTTAAAGATTTTTTGCGTTCTGTGTGTCCTCTGCGGTTTAAAAATAAAGAACTGGCACGGAATATGCGACTTCGCGAAGTTGATGAGCGCAAGTACTCGCCGGCAAAGACACATACTGGTGGTGGATGACGAACCTACCGTCTGGCAGAGCGTCCAACTGCTGCTCCAAGGCGAAGGTTATATTGTTCAGGGAGCCGGGAGCGCTGTCGAGGCTCTGGCTTTGTTTGAGCCTGGCAAGTTCGACATGATTTTCACCGACTACCTGATGCCGGAGATAAAAGGCGATCAGTTGGCCGCCACCATCAAACGGCTCGCCCCCAAGCAACCCATCGTAATGCTGACGGCTTATCCGGAAAAACTTCAGACTTCCGATTGCCCGTTGGGTGGCATTGATTCCTTCATCTGCAAACCGTTCGAAGCTGACACCCTGCGGTCGGCAATCGCCCGGTACGCCCCCCGTTGAAACCCCGGTTGGTTGAAAGTTGAAGGTCGAGTGCTTCTTTGTGTTATTTGTGTCTGAACCAATTCGTGTGTTTGGCGTCTTAGGCGGTTCGAGAAATCCGTGTCCGTCCATGTCCATCCGTGGTTAAAATTTCCGCGCGTTCAGTGGATTGGATTTGCGAAGCGTCGCGGGTTTTGGCATAAATCACCATATCATGCACATGCGACGCACGCAATTCATCCTGTTTGCCGCCGTCCTTTTATTCGCCGGCTGCCGGCCGAAGCAACCTGCCGAAAGCACGCCTTCGACCTCGTCCGCCGCTCCCCATCCAGCCCCGGTCCTGCCGGCCATTGCCCGCGTTCACTGGGTGGGGATGAACCATCTTTCCCGTGAAACCAACGCTGCTCATTTAATGGCCGTTTGGAACCTGCCCGAAAGCCGGAAGCTCGAGCAGCAGACGCTGGACAAACTTTCCCTCGCCCCCTGGCAGTGGTTGCACCGCGCCACAGACACCAATGCCGCCGCGCTCCTGCGACCGCTGTTGGACGATGTGATGTCGGCTCAATCCTGTCTGGAGATTCAGCAGGCCACCAACCAGCCCGGCGAACTGGCCTTTGCCATCCACCTCGACGGCCAGCACGCCGCTCTGTGGCAAACCAATCTCGCCCGGGTCTTGGAATCATTGACGGGCATTCCTCCGGTTCCCGCGCCGGACGGTCATTTTGGCTGGGCGCTCAAAAAACACCATGACCCGAACTTCCTGGAGCTGACCCGCGTGGGCGATTGGACCATTATCGGCGCGGCCCACGACCACAATGGCTTGCTGGACGATTTCAAATCCCGGCTGCAACACGGCCAGTCTCCGGTTGCGGCGGGCAACACCGACGACTGGCTGGCGGCAGAAGTTGATCCGGCGCTACTCGTTCCCCGGCTGACAACTTTGAACTTTGAACTTTCAACTTTGAACCGCTTCTACCTGTCCGTGACGGGTGATGGCACAAACGTGTTAGTGCATGGCACGGCTGATTTTTCCCAGCCGCTGGCGCTCGACCTCAAACCCTGGGACATCCCGGCCGATCTGATTGATGAACGCCTGGCCAGCTTCACCATCATTCGCGGTTTCAAACCGTGGCTGGAATCATCAAAAGCCTGGAACAACCTCCAAATCGGCCCGCCGCCGGGCCAGATTTGTTTTTGGGCGGAGCAAGGTCTGCCGAATTTGAGTTATTTCTCGGCTCCGTGTTCCGATGCCAGCAATCAAGTTGACCGGCTCGCGGACCTGGTCATGCAGAAACAACATTCGTGGTTTCCCCCCAACGGCCTGGCGAAATTTGAAAGAGCAACGGAGTTCAACGGATTGCAGTGGAAAGGCCTTCCCTATATGATGCCTTTCCTCCGCTCCATTACCGTCAGCAATCAAAATTTCATTTATGGCGGAGGCATACCAAATGCGGCAGTCACTCCTTTGTCGTTAAAAACACTGCAAGTCACTTTGAGTCAAACCAATCTCGTGTATCACGATTGGGAAATCACCGGTCCGCGAATCGAACAATGGATTTTCATGGGCCAATTTGCCCGTTATGTGTCGGGCAAAGCCCAGATGCCTTTCGAATCGCCGGGCTTGCTCTGGCTCAAGGCCATTGCGCCCAAACTGGGCGAGAGCGTGACGGACATCAACCAAACCGGACCAAGCCAGCTCTCTTTCACCCGCCGATCCGCGCTCGGCTTTACCGCCGTCGAATTGAATCTCCTCGCCGACTGGCTGGAATCACCGCAATTCCCAGTCGGCCTGCATACTTTCCTGGCCCCGCCGCCTCCCATGTAGCGGCGGTCTATGACCGTCGCGATTACCGCCGCAATTTCCCTATAAACCAAAGAACGCAGCGCTCATCGAGCGATGCTTCCCGCCCAACCGTGACAGGTGACGCGACATCTATCCAACTGCCGCCAGGTTTTGGACTGCGCCAGTCCTCTGGCGCTTTCGCATTTGTCGTGGATGAGAAAGCGGTGCCGCCGCCACCGCACTCCAAGACGCTGCCGCGCCTGCCCGTGTCCATCCGTGGTTAATACGGCCTTTGCGCCTCGGCGTTAAGCATCTGTGAAAATCCGTGTCCTCCGTGTCTAAAAAATCCGTGTCCTCCGTGTCTAAAAAATCCGTGTTCATCCGTGTCCATCCGTGGTTAAATTTCCGCGTGTTCGCCGTCCCCAAAACCATGCGCGCCGTCGTCTATCGCGGCGTGAACGACCTGCGCCTCGAAACCGTCCCCGTCCCGCGCCTCCGCGCCCATGAACTCCTCGTCCAAGTCGCCGTCTGCGGCGTCTGCCCCACTGACATCAAAAAAATCCTGCACGGCGCCGTCCCGCCCCCGCGCATCTTCGGCCACGAAACCGCCGGCACCATTGTTAAAATCGGAGCAGGTTCCAAAACTCAAAACTCAAAATTCAAAATTCAAAATTTGAAAGTCGGCGACCGCGTGGCGCTGCATCATCACGTTCCGTGTCTCGATTGCCATTTCTGCCGGCACCATGCTTTCGCCCAATGCGCCGCCTACAAACGCACCGGCATCACCGCCGGCTTCGAACCCGCGGGCGGCGGTTACGCCGAATACGTCCGCGTCATGCCGTTCGTCCTGCCCGGCGTCGTCAAAATTCCGCCCAAAAACTCCTTTGCCGAAGGCGCGATGCTCGAACCCGTCAACACCGTCCTCAAGGCCGTCCGCCGCCTGAACCTGTTGCGCGGCGACGCCGTGCTCGTGGCGGGCCAGGGGCCGATTGGCCTCATGTTCACCCGCCTGCTGCACTTGGCCGGCGTCCGCGTCCTCGCCACCGATTTGTTGGAGTCGCGGTTGAAGCTCGCCAGACAATTCGGCGCGAAATGGACGGCTAATCCACAACTCGGCAGGGCGGAGCTGCCGCTCCGCCCGAACGCGCGGCAGCGCGTCCCTGCCGCCCTCGACGCCGCCGTCATCGCCGTTCCCTCCGATGCCGCCGTTTATCAGGCGCTTCAACTCGTTCGCGGCGGCGGCCAGGTTTTATTGTTCGCGCACACGAAAAGGGGAGCGCACGCGCCCCGCGTGCCGGGTTCAGCGCCCTCGCTGAACCCAACGAACGCGACGAATGAAACAAACCCGCTGGAATCTTCCCCTGCACCCGGGCTGGCGACGAGGGCGTCGTCAGCGGCGCGCGCGGCGCGTGCGCTCCCCTCGACCCTCGACTTCTCGGCCATTTGCCTGGACGAGAAAGACCTTATCGGCAGTTATTCCTCCGATTTCACGCTACAGGCCGAAGTCGCGCGTCTGGTCTTTTCCCGCTGGCTCGACGTGCGCCCGCTCATCTCACATTATTTTCCATTGGCACAAACCGCAAAAGCCGTTGCCTTGGCAGCGCAACCAACACCTGACTCGTTGAAAATTTTGGTAGGAGACGACGCAAGGAGTCTCTGATTGAAAATCCGCAATCCGCATTCGCCAATCCGAAATTGAATGAGTCTCTTTACCTCGACTCCTACAAAAACGGCGTATTGATTAAGGAAGGCGGGAAACCCGGAAGATTTAAAAAATTCCTGCCTGCCTGCTTTCCTTATGAATCTGTTTGGCTGGCCATCCGTGTTCATCCGTGGTTAAAAAATCCATCCGAATTGCCGCCAGGTTTTGGACTGCGCCAGTCCTCTGGCGCTTTCGCATTTGTCGTGGATGAGAAAGCGGTGCCGCCGCCACCGCACTCCAAGACGGCAGGCGTTTTCTATTGCCCTCGACTCTCCACCTTTCCGCGTCTCCGCGTGGAAAAGAATCTGCGGATGAAAAAGCCTTTGCGGCCTCCCAAGGCTGCTTGACAATTTGCCAATAGTTGGCGACTATTGAAACATGAGTGCGGCCTTAACCAATTACTGGCAGGACTTCATTGATCAAATGGTCAAGTCCGGCCGTTACAACAACCGTTCGGAAGTGATTCGCGCGGGACTCCGCTCTTTGGAAGAACGGGAGCTTGCCAAAGAGGAACGGGAGTTCGGCCGGATTTTCGCGGGAGGCCGGGCCGGCGAGCCGGATGGCAAAACCATCAACCGGATTGTTTCCCGTCAGAAATCCCGCCGCCAGGGACGGCGATGATCCGGGCGGTTTACGATTGCAATGTCGTCCTGTCCGGCATTGGCTGGAACGGTTCCGCCCGCAAATGTTTGAAACTGGTTGCCCGGCGCCGCGTGTTTCTGTTCCTCACGCGCGATATTCTGGCCGAATATGAATCCGTCATTCCCGAAATTTTGGCGGAAGAAATGCCGGGCTTGGACGCGCTTCCGAAATTAACCTGGATTCGGTCCAAATCCCGGCTGGTTGAGCCGGCCTCGCTTGGCAAGCAGCGGAGCCGGGATTTGAAGGATGACCTTTACCTGGCTGGCGCGCTGGCGGCGTCGGCGCCATACCTTGTTACCTACGATGCCGACCTGCTCGCATTGGGCAAACCCTTTGGGATTGAGGCCATCAGACCTGCGGAATTCCTGCGGCGATTGGAAGCGTGACCCGTGATGTGATCTGTCCGCTTTGGCGTTCAATGCTTCCGAGCCCTACGCGCGTCTTTGCGCCTTCTGTGCCTTTTTGCGGCCGTCTGTGTTTGATCCGTGTTCACCCGCCGCGCTTGCGCCCGTCGTCGCAGGTCCGTGGTTAAAGTCGTCTCCGCGTTAAAGGGATTCCACGAAGATTTTTAATGAGGAAGGCGGGAAACCCGGAAGATTTAAAAAATTCCTGCCTGCCTGCTTTCCTTATGAATCTGTTTGGCTGGCCATCCGTGTTCATCCGTGGTTCAAATGGTTTTCTTCATTCTTCATTCTGCCTTCCCTGGCGCGTCATAACGAAATGGAGACGGCTGCCTTCCTTGGCGCGCTAAAACCGCCTGCGCTCACTCCGCTGCGGCGCGCTAAACTGGTTACAAACTGGTTACAAATGACAAAAAGGCCCATCTCCATCTGTTGTAATTTGTGAAATTCATGTCCAAGTTGCTTATTTTAAGCTGCTTATCAAGACGCCAGACCCTGGACGCCAGACCCTGTTTTTTTTTAGAAAATTGTTGACACCCCCCTTGTTATTTGAGATATTTGAGCCACACACGGTAACATAAAAACCTAAAATATGAGAACAAAAATTCTATTAACGGCTGCTGCGGCTCTGGTTGCCGGCTTGGTATCTTCAAACGCGCAAATTTATTCAGCCAACGTGGTTGGCTATATGACTGTTCAATTGACCAACGGTTTCACCATGGTTGCCAATCAGTTGGATCTTGATGGCACCGGCACAAATAACGGCATTTACACTGTTGTTGGCACCAATATGCCGAACCTCGCGCAGGTGGAGGCGTGGAATGGCAATGGCTTTAGCCCAAGCAAATTCTCCACCGGCACCCACAAATGGTCAGCCAATAATCAACTGTTCACGAATGCGATGTCAATTGGTTCAGGCTTCTTTGTCCAAAGTTCGGTCAACACCAATTTCATTGAAATTGGCAATGTGATTCAAGGTACGAACATGATTCCGATCAGTGTTGGATTTCAAGTTATCTCTCCCACTGCTCCTTTGTCGGGTGGCATACACACTGTTTTTGGATATAATCCGTCAAAGCTAGACAATGTTGAGGTATGGAATGGTAATGGTTTTTCACCACATAAGTGGAGCGGTACGAGTTTTAGTTCTGGTGAACCCGTGTTTAGCCCAGGCCAATCCATGTTCCTACAGGCGGTATCAAACAATGTTTGGACCAATATATTTGTTGTTCAATAAACCGATTTGAAAACATAAACCCAATAAGTAACCCAAAAGCAAAAAAGTAATATGAAAAAATCAATTCTAACCACAATGGCATTGGCAGGTATGACCCTCGCTGGCTACAGCCAAGGTGTTATAACGGTTGACACCACCTCGGAACCCGCGAATGTTTACATTAATGGCGTTCTTGATACTGCAACAGATATCAATGCTGAATTGCTGGGATCAACAGATGGCGGTATTACCTTTACTCCGGTAGTGACACTTCTATTGAGTCAGGCCAGCGGTGATTCGTCGGTAACTGTTAATTGGGGTGCGCTGGAACCCGCTTCTGGGGACATAAGCTTCTTCGGCCAACTGTATGATGCGAACGGAAATCTTTATCAATCACCGACGATTGCAAGCGGTAACACTGTAACCTTCATGGTTCAAGGTTGGCTCGGTGCCAACGTCAATAGTTACGCGGCGGCAACCACGAGGGGTCAGACTGCTACGTTTACGGAGGTATTGAGTTCGACAGGTAGCCCAAATAATGCGAACATTGGAAGTATGCCAACATTGAATTTGGTATCTGTTCCAGAACCGGCTTCATTTGCGCTGGCCGGTCTGGGTCTCGCCTCATTGCTGGCCTTCCGCCGCCGCAAGTAAGATTTTGGGTTAGTTTTCATCACCCCGCTCTTGTGCACAAGAGCGGGGTTTTTGCTTTTGGCAGGGACGCGCTGCGGCGCGTCCATCGGCGGCGCGGCAGCGCCGCCCTGCCTTTGCCTCCGCCTTAATTGCGGAGTTGCCTTGAATTTGGCGGGAAGCCATTCTTTGGATATGGACAGCGTTTTTCTGCAACGCCGCACGCCGGCCAGAGGCGTTCACCTTTCCTTGGGCGGACCGAATTGGATTTTTCTGACCGTTTGCACGGAAAAGCGCGAATGCTGGCTGGCCCAGGCCTCGGTTCAACGCGCGCTTCACGACATTTGGCAACACAGGGCTACGGCCTGGCTGGTGAGCGATTATCTGCTGATGCCCGATCATCTGCATTTGTTCTGTGCGCCGTATGATTTTAAGTTCACCATCGAACGCTGGGTCGGATTTTGGAAGGATTGTTTTGCAAAAAACTGGAAAGGCAGGGACGCGCTCTCGCGTGTGCGGAAATCGGTAGGGACGCGCTGCGGCGCGTCCATCGGCGGCGCAGCACCGCCGTCCTACCCCGAGCCGCAAAATCCCATCGGTAAATTCCAACGCGGCGGGTTCCATCATCGTTTGCGGGACGAGGAGAATTACCATGAGAAATGGCTTTACGTGCGGGAGAATCCAGTTCGCGCCGGCCTGGCGCTCAAACCGGAGGATTGGCCCTATCAAGGCCGCGTGCATGAGATTCATTGGTAGGTCATTGGTGGGACACGCTGCTGCGTGTCCATCGGCGGCGCGGCAGCGCCGCCTTACCCCCGAGACCGAACTTGGTAGGGACGCGCTGCTGCGCGTCCACCGGCGGCGGCGCGGCAGCACCGCCCTACCACGGGACCGAACTCGGTAGGGACGCGCTGCGGCGCGTCCATCGGCGGTGCCGCAACACCGCCCTACCATTTCATTCGTATCCAAACGCCTTCACGAACGGCTCCAATTTTTCCAGATGCGGCTCCAGGTATTTCTGGTAATTCCGCCAACGGCCTCGGGCGCGCTGATAAACCGGTTTGACCACGTCCTTGTAATTGGGCATGCGCATCAGCTTCTGCTGCGCCCGTTCGTAAAAACGCAGCACCGTGGCGTCCCAGGGAACGCCCAGAAATTCCAGCGTCTTGCGGGCCACGGATTCCAAATCTTCCACCATGTCTTCGTAGCGCACTTCCAGGTAATGGCCCGGCATCAGAGGCGCCAGCGTCCGCCAGATACTCATCTTCTCGGCATAATCCTCAGTCGTGTCCTTTAAATTAAAATAGGCCGTATGGCGCAGACCAACCTGTCTGGGCAAGTCCAGCATAAAACAGCTCAGGCACACGTCCCGCGGGTCGCGCAAGGCCATCAGCAATTTGGTTTCTGGAAAAACGCGCGGGAATCCATTGAGCAACATTGGCAGCGAGGGATTCTTGTCAACCAACAGCCGGCCGGCAATGGGCCGGCCCAGGCACCGTTCCATGGACTGAAAATAATTTTCCCGCAACCGCCGCAACAAATCCACCGGCGCGGCTTCCAGCGCCGGCAGTTTGACTTGAATGGTGGTCGAATCCACGGCGGCCAGTTCGGGCGGCTGCGTCTGCCACAGGGCCACGTACACGTCCTGATGGAAAATCCGCGTCTCCTCGGCGGAAATGATGTCCGGGTGCGAATCCAGCACCTGCTCCAGCAAGGTGGTGCCGGAACGGGGATGGCCGCAAAGCAAAGCCAGCCGCCGGGCGGGCAGGAGTTCCGGCCCGGCGCCAAACCAGCGCTGCAAAACTTCGGTTGAAAACCCGGCGAGCACTTCCCGCCAATGTGCGTTGAGAGGTTGCCGTTTAAGCCGGAACGTTCCGGTTTGCAATTGAAAAGGCGCTTTGGCCTCGGTAAAGGCGGCCATGGCTTCATCGTACCGCCCTTGACGGTCCAAAACGGCTCCCAGCTCATAATAGCATTGCACGCGCAACTCCAGGCCGGCGGCGGGCAGGATGGACCGCAACAGTTTCTCCGCCTCTTCCCAATGGCCGGCCTGGCGCTCCAGCCGGGCGCGGACCAGCCGGGCCTCGGGAAATGAAGGGTCCAGCCGGAGCGCCTGCTCGATGGCCCGGGCGGACTCCTCCACCCGGCGGGCGCGCTCGTAGAATTTCGCCAGCCGAATCCAGGTTTCCGCGGTGGCATCCTTCTGTTCGGCGGCGTGTCGCAAATAGCGTTCGGCCAGGTCCAGACTGTAAAAGCCGTAGGCGTGGGCGCCGGCCTTTGAGAGGGTGTGGATTTTCCGGTTGGAAAACTGAACGGCCTTTTCAAAAAAATCCCCGGCGGCGGCATAATCGAAACGCAGGCCGTGGACCCGGCCCAACTGGAGCAGGATGTCCGGATTGGCGGGGTCCAGCCGGCGGGCGCGTTCCAAAATTTCGAGGCTTTGCGGGAGATCCCCGCGTTGGACGGCTTGCTCGGCGGCTTGCAAGAGACGGGCGATGGACCCCGGGGAAACCAACGATGGCCGTTTCAACTTCATGAACGTCGCCGAATCATAAATCACGTCCCGTTGGGCGCAAGCGGAAGTTGCCCGCGCCCCTGATCGTAAGGGACGACGCAAGGAATTTCTCGCCTTGTGACCCTGGCCCCTGGATTAAATGGGCGTGACACTCAATCCCCGCATCGGGTATAAACTGGGGAAACACGAATGCTCATTTTACTGCTTTTCTTCTTCTCCGGCGTCACCGCGCTGATTTACGAGGTCGTATGGTCGGATTATCTGACGCTGCTTTTTGGCAGCACCGTTCAGGCGCAAACGGTCGTTTTGGCGGTTTTCATGGGCGGCCTGGCCCTGGGCAACAAGCTGTTTGGCCGGATTGCCGACCGCACCCGCCGGCCGCTGGTCATTTATGGTTCGCTTGAACTGGCCATCGGCGTTTACGCGTTTTTCTTTTCCTTTCTGTACCGGCTGGCCAACGACATTTTCATCCCCATCGGCGCGCCGCTTTTGAATCACGCCGGCTGGCTGCTGTTTTTGAACGGAGTGCTCAGCGCGCTGCTGTTGCTCGGCCCGACGATTTTGATGGGCGGCACCCTGCCGGTGCTGGCCGGCTGGCTGCAAAAGAACACGCCGGACGCCGGACGCCGGACGGCGCGATTTTATTCCGTCAACACCCTGGGCGCGGTCTGCGGCGCTTGGCTGGCCGGGTTTCTGCTCGTGGAATGGCTGGGGCTGCGAGTGACGACGGAAACCGCCGCAGTGGTGAATTTGCTCGTTGGTTTCATTGCCATCGCCATCGGACGCAACCAGCTAAAGGTAGGGACATCTCGCCGAGATGTCCGCGCCGGCGCAGAGCGGGCGGAACAAGTCAGCAACGCAACCGGGGAACCGGAGATTTTGCAGCAGTCCGCAGAACGCCCGCTGGAGGACGCGGGCGCGGACGGCTCGGCGGGGCGTCCCTACCAGGGTGCGGATTCATCCAAAATTTTCCGATGGAGTTGCGTGCTGGTGGCGTTGACGGGTGCCGTTTCAATGGGATTGGAAATTCTGGCCTCCCGCTGTTTGTGTTTGGTTTTCGGCGCCTCGTTGCAGTCGTTTGCCGTCGTGCTCATCTCGTTTATTCTCGGTATTGGCATCGGCAGCGCGGTGATTGCCGCGCCGCGCCGCCGGCGTTGGTCCCGGGAAACCACCACCATCCTGCTCTTGCTGGCGGCTGCGGCCCTGATCGGGCTGCTGGTTTTCCATATCGAAAAGCTCGCGACAATTTATCTATATGCGCAGGGCGGGTTCAGCCGCACGCTGATGGGCTACCGTTACCATGAAATCATGATTACCTTGATTTCGATTGGCGTGTTGGGGCTGCCGGCGGCCGGGCTGGGGTCGGTGCTGCCATTGTGGATGCGCGCCGTGCCGGAAACCTCCCGGTTGCTGGGCGACCACGTGGGGCGGCTGGTGACTTGGAACACGGTGGGCGCCGTGGTTGGCGTGTTGCTGACCGGCTTCATGTTGATGCCCACAATCGGCTTGCGCGGCGCTTTTGCCACGCTGGGCTTTATCTTGGCGGGGGTTGCGATGATTGCGGCTTTGGCCACAAGCCGGAAGGCTGCTTTTGGAGCCGCGGTTGTGACCGGCGCGTTTTTGGCGCTGGCTTCGGCGGAAGGTGGCAAGGATTGGCGCTCTGTGTTCAGCTCCGGCATTTTTCGATTGTCAGACTTGGATCCTTCCCTGCCGGATTCCTCTCCCAGTTTGTTTTTCAAGGAGCATAGCAAGTTCGTTCACCTCGTATTTTATGAGGATGGCGCGGATGCCACGGTGTCAGTTGAGCGGGAGGCCACCGCCACGGCCACCAATGAACTGGTGTTGCGCATAGATGGCAAGCCGGACGCCTCGGCTTTTGGGGATCGGCCCACCCAGATTTCGCTGGCGCAGTTGCCGCTGATGGTAAGGCCGGAGAGCAGGGACGTTTTTTGCTTTGGCATGGGCAGCGGCATTACCGCCGGGTCGGTGCTGGGTTATCCCATTGAGCATTTAACGGTGGCGGAGAATTGCCCGGCGGTGCTGCGCGCCGTCCGGCTGTTTGATCCCTGGAATCATGGCGTGGCAACCAACAGCCGGGTGCGCATTTACCGCGAGGACGCGCGCACGGTGCTCAAGCTTAACCCGCAACATTATGACGTCATCATTTCCGAACCTTCCAACCCCTGGATGGCCGGCATTGGCCGGGTATTCAGCCGCGAGTTTTATCAACTGGCGGCCAGCCGGCTCAAGCCGGGCGGCATCATGACGCAATGGTTTCACCTGTATGAAATGGACGACAACACTCTGGATTTGGTGCTGCGCACGTTCGGATCGGTGTTTCCCGACATGGAGATTTGGGATCTGGGAGATAATGATATTATTCTGCTCGGTTCCGAGCGGCCCTGGCCGGCTGACCCCAAGACGTATCAGTACGCCTTCACCTTGAAGCAGCCGCGCGCGGATTTGGAGTCCATCGGTCTGATGACGCCGGAGGAGGTTTTGGCGCGGCAGTTTGCCTCGCAACAGACGGCTTTTGCCGTGGGCGGGATCGGGCCGTTGGAAAGCGACAATTTTCCGATTTTGGAATACGAGGCGCCGCGGGCTTTTTATATGTATCACGGACGCTGGGGCGTGCAACAATTGCAAAATTATGACGAACGCACCTGGCAGATGGGCATTGCCCCCGTGGAAAAAAACCGGGTCCTGGAGCAATTAACTCCAGCGGATTTGCGCCCGATCCTCGGCAAGCAGGTCGGTTCGGGAAATCCCCAGTTGCAATCCTACCTGAATGATTATTTTCAGGGCAAGGTGGGTTCCATGATTTATGGCAGCCGCGTCATGCCGTGCGCCTTCCGGGAACCGAATGCCAAGATTATTATTTATGCCCCGTCCAGCGTGGCGACCAACGCCCTTTCTCACGAGCTTTACAACGCGGAAATCGCGTTGCAAACGAATCCCCAAGAATGGCCGCAGGCGATTCAAACCATTGGGGAAATTCTGGATGGCCTGAAAAGCTACGACCCGCAAGCGATAGATTGGTCCCCGGCCTATTATGCGGATCTGGCGGTAAAAACGAGTTTGCGTCTGGACAATGCCGCCGCGGCAAAATCCATCCTGTTGCGCGGATTGCAACTGGAACCGGACTCCGACCAGCTCCGCTATCTCTCGCAAATCATGGTTCGCCGGGGAATTCTCCAGCCGGATGAGGTTCCGCCCATCGCCGTCAAGGCCAATTGAGTTGGGGGTTTGAAGAAGTAAAACAGTCTGGACAGCGTTTCGCTGGTGGCTGATGCTGAAGCAATAAGTGAATGGCCATGAAAGATTCCGTGTTTTCTTCTCTGACCAGAAAAGAGCGATTTTGGCTCCATGTAATGTTGGTGCTGGCGATAGCCGTCGTTCTGGCGTTTGCGATACAGGCGTGGATTTTGTTTCAAGCGAAGGCCCGGCAATCGGATGAGCTGACCAAGGAGCGTACAGGCATTGTCGCGCCGCAATCGGGTGTCGGTGACAACCCGCTGAATCCTCCCGCCCCATGGAACGCCGGGAACGAAACCTCAAACAACGCAACGGTGCCACTGTTGGCACCCGTAGATTCCGACGCCAACTTGAATTAAGACGGACCCATGCAATTTCAGTTGGGGAGCGCACGCGCCTCGCGTGCGGTTTTCCGCGCCCTCGCGGAAAATCTCGAGCGCATAGAAAAGTTCCGAACCCTCCGGCAAACCTGGCGCGTCCAGCCACACCCGGGGCGGGTATGCTCCCCAACTTCGGTTTTCGGGTTGAATCCGTTGTCAAACGGTGAGTCCTTTTAAACGGCCCAAGGTGTTCCGCGGGGCGCGTGCTTTCCCCTTCCACTGCATGGTTATGATTAGGACGCCAGTGTTCCTTATTTTCTTGACACGCTGGCACAACTTTTCCAGCCTGCCGTGTGAAACTTACCCGGGTATTTTGGCTGTTCGGGCGCTGTGGCGCGGGCAAAACAACTCTGGCGCGGAAATTGCGCGATGGATTTATTGACCGCGGCATCCCGGTGTTTTTTCTGGATGGCGACGATATGCGGTCGGGTCTTTGCTCCGACCTGCGTTTTACGACGGATGCCCGGGTTGAAAACCACCGGCGCATTGCCGAAGTGGCACGGCTGGCCCTCGAACAGGGAATGAACGTAGTGGTCGCCACCATGGCCCCGCAGCACAATCAACGGGACGTGGTGTCCGAGGTCTTGGGAAAACGCCTGGTCTGGATTTACATTCACGCGCCTTTGGACGTGTGTATTACACGTGATCCCAAGGGCTTATATCAGAGGGCCAAGACCGGGAACGTGCAGGATTTGCTGGATTTTCCGTTTGAAGTGCCCCGCCCGCAGGAACGTGAAAACTACATAGACACGGTGGCACAGGGCGTGGAGGGCTGTTACAACTCCATTCTGGAACTGGCCCAGGCCCAGCTCAGTGATTTTACGATTTGAAAATCCCGGAAGCGACGGCCTCTTGCCAGCCAGTCCGTAACGAAGCTTTGTTGCTCTTGGCCATTGTCATTATCCGCTGGCAAATGCGGAAACCTCACAAACGTCATCTGCGGATAAACCATTAACTCACCGCGATGTTCACCAGTTTCTTGGGTACAACAATGACTTTCCTGATGGTTTTGCCGGCGATGAAGGATTGCACTTTCTCCGACGCCTTGGCGGCGGCTCCGAGCGCGGCGTTGTCGGCGTTGGCCGGGACCTTGATGACGTCGCGCAGCTTGCCGTTCACTTGCACGGGAATTTCCAACGTGTCTTCAACGAGCAGAGTCGGATCGAATTTTGGCCACGAAGCGTAAGGCAAGGAGTTCAAAGTTCCGTGTTCAACGTTCAAAGTTTCTCTCCCGCCTCCCGCCATAACCTTGAACTTTGAACTTTGAACTTTGAACCAAAGTTCCTCCGCCAGATGCGGTGCGAAGGGCTGGAGCAGAATCAGAAAATCACGCAGCGCGGAAACCGGCTTGGTTTCCCAAGTCATGGCGTCGTTCACAAAAACCATCAGTGCGGAAATCGCCGTGTTGAAACGCAGGCCATCGAGGTCTTCGGTCACTTTTTTGATGCAGGCGTGGAGCGTTTTGAGTTGAGCCGGCGTCGCCGCCGCATCTTTGATGGAAGAATCAAGTTTAATCAAAGCCAGCAGTTCTCCTCGTCTCTGCGTCTCTGCGGTGGTCTCAGCTTGCTCGAATTCCGTTTCGCTCTTCTCGTCCACAAACAGCCGCCAGACGCGGCCAAGAAAGCGATAGACACCCTCGACGTTTTTTGTGCTCCACGGCTTGGTGTCCTGCAACGGGCCTAGAAACATTTCGTAAAGCCGGAACGCATCCGCGCCGTAGTCCGCGAGAATGTCGTCAGGATTCACCACATTGCCACGTGATTTGGACATCTTCTGTCCATCCTCGCCAAGGATCAGCCCTTGATTGACCAGTTTAAAGAATGGCTCCGGCGTTGAAACGCAACCAAGGTCGTAAAGCACCTTGTGCCAGAACCGGGCATAAAGCAGGTGCAGGACGGCGTGTTCCGTGCCGCCGACATACAAATCCACACCAGGTCTATGGCCGTCGCTGACATCCTTTGAAGAATGGCGGCGGTCATAGACCGCCGCTACAGAACCCATCCAATAATGCTCCGCTTCTTTGCCGACGAAGGCAGTCGAATTCTTCGCATCAAGGTAACGGAGATAATACCAGCACGAGCCGGCCCATTGGGGCATGGTATTGGTTTCACGCTGAGAACCGTCGGGCAAATTCACCCAGTCCTTGGCGCGTGCGAGCGGCGGCTGGCCGTCCGGCGTAGGTTTGTAATCGTCCAGCGGCGGTGGCAAAACCGGCAAGGCGGATTCGGGCAACGCTTCGTGATAAAGATTTCCGGCTGAATCCTTCTTCCAGACAATTGGAAATGGCTCGCCCCAGTATCGCTGCCGACTGAACAACCAATCGCGGAGTTTGTAATTGATGGTCTTCTTGCCGAGACCTTTGGCTTCGAGCCAATCAGTGATTTTCTTTTTGGCTTCGGCAGTCGGCAGACCGGTGATGGAAACCTCCTGACCGGTTGAGTTGACCGATGTTCCATCATCCACAAAACCATGCCAATCGGTCTTTGGATCGGGCGGCTGGACAACTTGAACGATGGGCAATTTGAATTTGGTGGCGAATTCGAAGTCGCGGGTGTCATGCGCCGGCACGGCCATGATGGCGCCGGTGCCGTAACTGGCAAGAACGTAATCGGCAATCCAGATTGGAATTTTTTGGCCGTTGACGGGATTGGTGGCGTAAGCGCCAGTAAAGACGCCTGTTTTTTCTTTTGCGAGTTCCGTGCGTTCAAGGTCGGATTTTCTTGCAACCCTTGCTTTGTAAGCTTCAACGCCAGAGCGTTGCGCATCGCTCGTTAATAGACCGATGTATGGATGTTCAGGAGACAGCACCATGTAAGTAGCCCCAAATAAAGTATCAGGGCGGGTGGTAAAAACATCCAAAGCAAAAAGATTTGCTTTATTGCGCGGGTCTTCGGCTGCGAAATGAACGAAAGCACCTTCGCTGCGTCCAATCCAATTGCGTTGCATTTCCTTGAGTGAATCACTCCAATCAATTGCTTCTAAATCTTGAAGCAGACGTTCCGCATATTTTGTAATTCGAAGCATCCACTGGCGCATCGGCTTGCGAGCAACTGGAAACCCACCGACTTCACTTTTTCCATCAACAACTTCTTCATTCGCTAAAACTGTTCCAAGTTGTTCGCACCACCAGACGGGTTGCTCGCTTACGTAAGCGAGGCGTTTTGAATCGCGATATGCACGGCGTTTGGATTTGAGATCAGTTTCGGTAGGGCCGACCTGCTGGTCGGCCCGGACGCGCGGCAGCGCGTCCCTACCGGAGAGTTCCTTTGGATATTTCAGCGTCTCAATTGACTCGGCTTTGTTGGTTTCTTCATTAAACCACGAATTGTATAGCTGGAGAAAAATCCGCTGCGTCCACTTGAAATAATCCGGGTCGGTGGTGGCGAGTTCGCGCGACCAGTCGTAGCTGAAGCCGAGCGATTGAATCTGCCGCTTGAACGTGACGATGTTCTGCTCGGTGGTCTGGCGCGGGTGCTGGCCGGTTTTGACGGCGTATTGCTCGGCGGGCAGGCCGAAGGCGTCCCAGCCCATTGGATGCAACACATTGAAACCTTGCGCGCGTTTGTAGCGGGCGAGGATGTCCGTGGCGGTGTAACCTTCGGGATGGCCGACGTGTAGTCCCGCGCCGCTGGGATAGGGAAACATGTCGAGAATGTAAAATTTGGGCGGGGCCTTGCGGCCGGCCACCATGGAATCAACGCCATGTCGTTTGGCAAAAGGATGGTTCTCCGGGATTTTTTCTCCGGGGTTCCAAGCACGAAACGTCTGGTGTTCCTCCCAAGTTTTTTGCCATTTGGGTTCAATCAAATGAAATGGATATTGCCTGCGACCGCTCGACATAGAAGTGGCATTCTGCCGTCCAAAGTCCAAAGTTCAAAGTCCAAAGTCACGGCGTCCGACTGAGGTGCCAGACGAGTCGCAATCCTTCCAGCGTCAAATTCGGTTCGACAGTGGAAATCTCCGGCAACTTGGCTGCCATCAATCGCGCGTAGCCACCGGTCGCGACCACGGGCAGATTTTTTGCCTTCAACTCCCGCTTTAATTCGGCAATCAGATCGCGCACCAAACCGCGATAGCCATGCACTGCTCCAATCAACATCGCCTGTTCGGTGTTCTTGCCGACAGCGGCCCTGACTTCGCTGATTTTGATTCGCGGCAGCAACGCTGTTTTCTCGTGCAGATAATCCGTCATGGCCGCCAGGCCCGGCGCAATGATGCCGCCGACGTAATTGCCCGCGCGGTTCACCACATCGAACGTCACCGCCGTACCAAAATCCACCACCACCACCGGCGCGCCGAAGCGATGCCGCGCGGCAACGGCGTTGGCCAAGCGGTCGGGGCCGATGGTGTTGGGCTTGGGATAGTCAATGCCCAGGCCGCGCAACGTTTCGGGTGTGAGTTCCAGCGCAGGCAGTTTCCAAAGCCGGCGGATGGCCTTGCACACGAATGGGGTTGCGCGCGGCACCACGCTGCATAAAACCGTGCCCTCGATTTTTCTTGCGCCGACCCATTTGGCCACGCGCGTTTTGGCGTTGCCGCCGGCCCATTTGTGCGTGGGGACGTTGATTTGCCGCAGCACGCGCCGGTTGTTCGCCAGCCCGACGTGCGTGTGCGTATTGCCGATGTCGAAAAGTAAAATCATAAATCCACGAATTACGCTAATTCACGCGAAAGCGACCTTAGTTTCAAGCAATTCGTGTCAATTTGCGAAATTAGCGGATTCATTTTTCCAGGGTCACATCGCCGCCGCTGATGCGTTCCAGGTGGCCGTGTTCGGTCCGCAACAGCAATTCACCGCTCTCGCCGAGTGATTCCGCCCGGCCCTGCACGCGGCGGCCGCCGATTTGAATCGTCACATTGCGGCCGATGGTCTGGCAACGCGCCTCCCATTCGTCGGCGATTTTAGCGAATTTCCCGGCGCAAACACGCAGATAATCGTCGTCCAGTTCCTGCAGGATGGCCGTGGCCAGGTCAGCCCGCGAAAAGGCCCGGCCCGCCTCGATTTTCAGCGAGGTCGCCTGTTTGCGCAACTCCGCCGGCAATTCGCCCGCCCCCAGATTCACGTCCACACCGATGCCGAGGATGACGTGCCGCACGCGGTCCAGTTCCGCGCTGAGTTCCGTCAAGACGCCCGCGACCTTTTTCCCGCCCACCAGAATATCGTTCGGCCATTTGATTTCAGGGTTCAAACCGGTTTCAGATTGGATGGCACGGCAAAGGGCGATGGCCGAGACAACCGTCAATTGCGTTGCTTCCTGCGGGCGCAAATCTGGCCGCAGCAAAATGGAAAACCAAAGGCCTTTGTAGGCGGGCGAAATCCATTTCCGTCCGAGCCGGCCGCGTCCTTTCGTTTGGGATTCGGCGAACACGACCACGCCTTCCTTTACTCTATCGCGTGCGAGTTTTTCCACCACATCATTTGTCGAGGTTGTCTGCTCAAAGACCCGGATATCCCGGCCGATGATTTTGGTTTTGTACAGGCGCGCCAGCAGATCGTCCGCGTGCAGCACGTCCGGCGCACTGACGAGGCGGTAGCCCAGATGCGGGCCGGCCTCGATGTCGTAACCAAGCCGGCGCAGTTCCTCGATGTGCGCCCAGATGGCCGTGCGGCTGATGCGGAGTTGCCCGGCCAGGTCCGCGCCCGATACGCCATCGGGATTCACGCGTAGTGCAGAAAGAATTTTGGTGTCCGTGTTCATTTTATAGTCGTCCTCGTAATCGAACCATCGAGGACGAGAACGAGAACGAGAAGGATAAAGTCATGGTTCAAAATCCAACCCAATATCCACCGCACGCGCGGAATGCGTGAGCGCGCCGACCGAGATAAAATCCACGCCGGTTTCGGCAATCATGCGGACGTTGGCCGGATTCACGCCGCCGCTGGCCTCGGTCTGCGCGCGGCCCTTGATCTTTTGCACCGCCAGCCGCAGTTGGACCGGGTTCATGTTGTCGAGCAGAATAAAATCCGCGCCGACGTCGGCGGCCTGCTCGGCTTGTTCCAAAGTGTCGGCTTCGACTTCAATTTTCAATTTCGGAAATTTTTCGCGCGCCCGCGCCACGGCGAGAGCGATGACATTGGTTTTTTCATTTTGCAAGGCAGCCAGATGGTTGTCCTTGATGAGCACCATGTCAAACAGGCCAAGGCGGTGGTTTTTCCCGCCGCCGCACGTGACGGCGTATTTTTCCAACCGCCGCCAGCCGGGCGTGGTTTTGCGCGTGTCGAGAATTTGTGCGTGCGTTCCCTTGATGGCGTCAACGAATTGCGCGGTGAGCGTGGCCACGCCGGAGAGTCGTTGGACAAAATTAAGCGCAACACGCTCGGCGGTCAAAATTGCACGGGCCGGACCAGAAACCCACAGCAAAATTTCACCCGCCTTGGCGTGCTGGCCGTCTTTGGCCGCCCCTTTGATCTCGATCTGGGTGGAAAGTTCATTGAACGCCGTTTCCGCGAAGGCAAGTCCGGCCACAATGAGCGGTTCGCGTGCTCGCATAACCGACTTGGCCGTAGCAGCTTCCGGCACAACAGCAAGCGTGGTCGCGTCGCCGCTGCCGATGTCCTCGGCGAGGGCCTTTTGGACGGCCTGACGGATTTCAGTCGTGGACAATTCCACCTGGTCAGCATGGAGGCGAACCGCAAAGGGGAAAAGCAAAAAGGGATGATTTGAATTCCCTGAATAGTGGCCGGTATCAACTGCCTGAAGCGAGCGAGAAGAATTCTTCGGCCAGTTGGTCCACATTCTCTGCAGCCTCGGTATGGGGTTGGGTGGCCAAAGCCAGCAGTGCGCCATCGGATCGCGTAATCAGAAAAATCTGGCCTTGCTCAAAAGTCCAGACCAGCCGGTGTGGGGCCAGCCCGTGGCCGGCCAGCAAGTTCATTATTCCAGCCAGTTGATGCAGGATGCGCTCCAAATATTCCCGGGGATACAGCTCGTTGAAGCTATAACTCAAACAGGTGGAATCAGGCAGGCGCATGCCACAACCCAGCATTCCGGATGCAATCGCACCGGTAACCAGTTGTTCCTGCGGGGTGTGGTTCATCGGGATGGGGTGGCGTTTGTTTCGCCGCCGGTCGAAACCCGCACGAAAACCATGCGGTCGGATTTGACCTGGGCCACGGCCCGGCTGCCAGCCAGTTGAATTTCCAGCCGGTCAAAGTTTCCCAGCGGCACCAGTCGGCCCAAGGACACCGCCTGTTGCGCCACGTTTTGCAGAAGACTCACACGCGCCGGCGCATCCGGACATTGCCAGGCATAAAGCGGATCGCCCTGGCCCGAACAGATCAGAGTTTCTTCCACCCGGGCGGCCAGATGAAACGCCGTGGTGGAACCTTCGATCATTGGTCCCGGCTCCGATTTGGGGGCTGACACGGCGGCGGCCGTTTGGAAGGCCGTTTCGTCGCGCACCCGTGCCGCTTCCATGAGCAAAAATTCCCATTGGCCTTCGATTGTGCGGTGGGACGGCAGTTCGAACGGGTGCAATTGAAATTCACCGCTGGGAAGGGACAGCAGCCGGTAAAAGGCGTTTTCACCCGCTTCTGTGCCGGCTCGCGCATGAATAATCCGGCCCTCTTCGATGTAAATCCGTCCGCGCAACTGCTGGTTGTGGATTTCCAGAACGGAAGAGTTGCGGCCGAGGCATTCCATTTGAATCACATCCTGCAAGCCGACCCGGCGTAACACGCCTTGGAAGCCCTCCCGCGGTGTCCAGGTAATCAATTCCTCCAGCATGATGAAGATGGATTTCAATCCTTCAGGCGAACGCGGCTTTTCGATGAACAATTCAGCCCCCTCGGCCAGGCACGCGGAACGCTTTTCTTCGGTGGCATTGGCGGTGATCACCGCCTTCTTCAGATCGGGATGACTCCGGTTGAGGATGTGGAGAAATTGAATGCCGTCGAGCATCGGCATGTTAACGTCCGACACGACAAGATCCACTTTGTGGGTTTTTAACAGTTCCAGCGCCTGATCCGCCGAAGACGCACAGCAAATGTGCCAGCTTTTTTCGCCCAAGGAGGCGAAGAAATCCCGGATCATGGTCAGAAAATCACCGTCATCGTCCACGAACAGGAGTTGATATTGTTTTGCCGGCGTGTTCACTTTTCGCTCAGAAATTTACGGGATGATGCCGCAATTCCCGTACCGCAAATGGCTTCTCCGAGGCAAAAACCCATTATTGGCAACGGATTTCAATTCAGCGCCGCCAAGGCCTTTTGCGCCGCTTGTTGCACCAGATAGTCATCGTCTTGAACGGCTTCGCTCAGAAGGGATTTTGCGTTTTTTTCCCGCAATTGCCCGAAAGCTACGACCGCCGCCAGCCGCAGGTCGCGGTCGCGGTCACAGAACAAGTCGGCCAGAATGGCAAAAGCAGGGTGCCGGGCATGGTCCGGCGTTTGCGCCTCGGGGTCGGCTGATGGCGGAATTTCCGGTACGTCGAAAACAAGGTTGTTGATTTGTTCCAGCAACTTGGTGGCACTATGCCGGACCCAATATTCCCGGTGGTTCAGGGCTGTTTCAATTTCCGGCAACGCCTGGCGGGCAGCTTCGGTTCTCAGCCATTGACGGTCAATGGACTGGAGGGAATTGGTCGCGGCGCTGCGCACGGTGCTTTCGGTATCCAGCGATGCGAGCACGAGAGAATAAATTCCGCGCGCGTCACCAATCCGCCCCAAAGCTACTGCCGCTCCCTCGCGCACGTCACGGTCCTTGTCACGCAACGCCTCGCAAAGCCCTTCCACCGCCTCCGGTTCACCCAGTGTGCCCAGGGCTTTGACCGCCGCCTGCCGCACTTCCCAAGAGGAATCTCTCAAGGCACAGATTAACGCGGGCACGGCGCGATGACCATCGCATTTGGCAACCGCTTCCAAGGCGGCGGAACGGACACCGGAATTGCGGTCTTTCAATAATCGTTCCACGGCTTCGTAAGCAGCAGGATCGGAGAAACGTTCCAGTGCGGCCAGGGCGGCAATGCGCAATCCCGGCGTGTTTTTCCGAAGCGCCTCCAACAATGGTTTGATGACGTTCCGGTCGTCCATTTCGCCCAGCGTCTTGACCGCCTCCAATTGTTTGTCCGGCGGGCCATGCCGAAGCAACTCGACCAAAGGCCCGATGGCCTCGGTGCCCAACGCTGCCGCCTGGCGTAGTGTGCCCGTCGCCATGAGCTGCAACGCACGTTCGGTGTCACTGTCCGGTTGCCAGCCTAATTGCTTTAGACTCTGGGAGGCGCGCGACCTGACGGTCGGCTCGGCATCCCGAAGCAAACGAACCAGCCAGCTCACCGCCTGTACGTCTCCCAGTTGGCCCAATGCCTCCGCTGCCGCCGCGCGCGCCAACGGGGCCGGGTCGCGCAACATGAGCAGCAAGGGTTCAACCGCCCGCCGGTCTTGAAATCTGCCCAATCCCCGCGCCGCGGCGCTGCGGACTTCGGTTTCCCCATCCTTCAAGGCGAAGAGCAACGGCTCCACCGAATCGGAGTGCTCGGATTGCGCGAGCTTTTCGACCGTCGCCAGCCGGGTCTTTGGATTACTTACACGAAGCTGCTGATACGTCCACCACAACATAGTTCCGGCTGGCATGACAGCGATTTCCGCGCCAACCGGCTTTGATGGAATCCTCGTGAAAACAGCCTGAACTCGTAGCAGGCAATGGTAAGGCGGGGAATATTATAGTTGCTCGACTCCGTTGCCGGACTGTGGCAGTTTGCCGTTATGGATGCGGATGAGCGCGAGATTTACCAGTTCCTCAAGTCATGGGGCAGCGAGTTCATTGCCGCCCGCGAGATTTGCCGGCGCGCGGGTGGGCGGCGGCGGTTCAATGAAGAGCCCGAATGGGCCAAGCCGATTTTGCTGCGCATGACGGAACGCGGCATTCTCGAATCAAACACCACGGGACATTTCCGCATCAAACCCGTCAAAAAAAAGAAGGAACAGGACAAACGCTGGGTTTCACCGGACATCGCTAAAATTCTCAAGGAAAGCGGCGTGGAAGTGGAAAATGCCGCTGAAGAAGGCGGCATCGCGGCCGATGAGTATTATGACCAGTTGTGATTCCGGGCGTGTTCCATGCTCGCCGCGCTTTTAACCACGCTGTTGTTTGCCATCTCCGCGATCTGCGGCCATCGCACAGCCAGACAAATCGGCGGCGTGGAGGCCAACTTCTGGCGCGCCTGCCTGGCAACCCTCTTCCTCGCCGTTTGGGCGAACACTCTCGGCTCAGGTTTTGAAGGCGCCGCCTTTCCGGTTTTTGTTTTAAGTGGTCTGGCTGGCATCGGCCTGGGTGACAGCGGCTATTTTCAAGCCCTGCCCCGGCTCGGCAGCCGGCGGACGGTTTTGCTCACGCAATGCCTGACCGCGCCGTTCGCGGTGGTCATCGAGTGGCTGTGGCTGGGCACCACGCTGAATGTTTTCCAACTGTTTTGCATCACCGTCATTCTGCTGGGCGTGGCCGTTGCCCTCGCGCCGAGGGAACATTTGGAAATCACGGCGCGCCAGATGTTCATCGGGATTTCCGGCACGGTATTGGCCGCGCTCGGCGGCGCGCTGGGCGCCGTGTTAAGTCGCAAAGCCTACGCCGTGGCGCACGCGGCGGGAGAGCATCCCGATCCGGGCACAACCGGTTATCAACGCGTTATCGGCGGCGCCATCGCACTGGGCCTCCTTTTGTTGATGGTGAAATGGCGCAGCGCCCGTGCGCACGGCGGCATTCTCGAAACCAAAAGTCTCCACGTCTCCCGCGACAAATGGCGCCGCCTCTGGCCCTGGGTCGTGGCCAACAGTCTCGCGGGCCAGACGGTTGGCGTGAGTTGCATGCAATGGGCGCTCGAAAACACGTCGGCTGGCATTGTTAGTGCCGTCATTGCCACAACGCCCATCCTGTTGCTGCCGATGACGCGTTTGGTTGACGGCGAACGAATCGCAGTGCGCTCGACCATTGGCGCATTGATTGCCGTGGCAGGTGTCGTCGGCTTGACGTTCTCGCGCTGAACGGCTGCGCTTAGTCATAAGCTTAATCTCGCAGGAATTCTCGTTTAAGATTACGATTAAGACTCAAGATTATGAAAACGGAACTGCAAAACGCCGTTGAAACTTTTGGCATTGAGAAATTCCGCCGGCACATTTTTTTGTGCGCCGAGCAGACCGAGCCGAAATGTTGCACCCGCGAAGCCGGTCTGACGGCATGGGAATTTCTAAAACAACGGTTGAAGGAATTGAATCTGACCGGGCCGCACCCGCTGGTTTATCGGACCAAAGCCAACTGCCTGCGGGTCTGTACGCACGGGCCGGTGGCGGTCGTTTACCCCGAAGGCATCTGGTATCACTCCTGCACGCCGGAAGTGTTGGAGCGCATCATTCAGGAACATTTGGTTGGCGGAAAAATTGTGAAGGAATTTGCCTTTGCCCAAAACCCGTTACGCTAACGGCGCGCTTGAAAGGCCGGTAAATTTTCTTCTCGACTTTTTTTGTCACCGGGCGCAAAGTGTTCGCAGACAGAAAACCGGAGGCCCATGGCTAGGTTGTTAGTTAAAACGGAAGGCATGAAGAATCAGACGCTCGAGTTGCGACTCGGCGTCAACCAGATTGGTCGCAGCCCGGAGTGCGACTTTTGCGTCAATCATCCCACGGTGTCCGTCAATCATTGCCAGATTGTGTTGTCGAACGATGGCGTGATGATTCGCGATTGCGGCTCGACCAACGGCACGTTCGTCAACGGCGATCAAGTCCGGGAAGCCTGGCTGCTGCCGGGTCAGACAGTGAATCTGGGTGACGTGGAATTATTCGTCGAATCCACCGAGGTCAACGTCTCCATTCCGCAGTTTGAACGTGACCGGCCCCGGCCGCCCGTCGTGTTGCCCGACGGGATGATTCTTTGTCCGCGTCATTCGCGCGCCCAAGCCACCTATCGGTGCACGCATTGCCACGAAGTGATGTGCAACGATTGTGTGCACGTGCTGCGTTTAAAAGGCGGCGAACCGCTCTATCTCTGCCCGCTGTGCAGTCACAAATGCGCGCCCATCCCGACGGCGCTGCCCAAAAAGAGAAAGGGATTTCTCGGTTTCCTACAGGATACGGTCAAGCTCCGTTTCGGACCCGGCCGCGGGAAGGCAAAGAAATAGGCGGACCGGTTTCGAGCCGCCGGCCAGACTTTCAAAATCGTTCGATCATCTTCTCCAGCGCCGCCAGCCAGTGCGGATGCTCGTTCAAACAAGGGATTTGAGTAAATTCCTTTCCGCCCGCCGACAAAAATGTTTCGCGTCCGCGAATGCCGATTTCCTCCAACGTTTCCAGGCAATCCGAAACGAACGCCGGACAGATGACCAGGAGATTCTTAACGCCGCGCTTCGGCAATTCAGCCAGTTCAAAATCGGTGTAAGGCTTCAGCCAGGGGTCGCGTCCGAGACGGGACTGGAAGGACACGGAGAATTTTCCCGCAGGCACGCCCGCCTGTTTCACAAACGCGGCCACTGTTTTCAAACACTGGGCGCGATAACACGTCGCATGTGCCGGACTGCTGCCTTCGCAGCAATTTGGAACCGCCAGGCAGTGGTGGCGCGTCGGGTCGGATTTTTTGAGGTGCCGTTCCGGCACGCCGTGAAAGCTGAACAACAAATGGTCGTAACCCGCCTCCAGATAATTCGTCGCACTGGCAACGAGCGCCTCGATGTAATCCGATGAATTGCCGTAAGGTGGTTGGACTTTGATGAGCATTTGCGGCGCGATTTTGGCCGCGACCTTCTTGACGCGCTCGACAGCCGTCTCATAGCTCGACATGGCGTAGTGGGGGAACAGGGGAATCAGCAAAACCTCGTCAATTTTCTGCTCGGCCAGTCCGACGACCGCGTCCGGGATGGAGGGATTCTGGTATCGCATCGCCAGGGCGACCGGCAGACTAACGCGCTCCTGTAGCTTGGCCTGCACGCGGCGGCTCGTGACAATGAGCGGGGAACCTTCCGGCGTCCAGATTTTGTGATAGGCTTCGGCGGATTGTTTCGGCCGGTTGATGAGAATCATGCTGACGACGAACCGCCGCAGCAGCCACGGCGAGTCAATCACCCGGGAGTCCATCAAAAATTCATTCAGGTAACACCGCACGTCTTCGACCGAGGTCGAGTCCGGCGAACCCAGGTTGACCAGCAAAACGCCTTTGCTCATTTGGCAGTCAGAAGTTTTTCCACGCGCTCGGCGGCGTTGCATCCGGATACAATTGAATCGCCCAGCGAAACCCCTTCGCGATAATGGCCGGCAAGAAAAAGACCGGCGGCTTGATTTTCGATGGCGCTCATCAATTCGCGGTAACGGCCGTACCCGAGATTGTATTGCGGAATGGCCTTCGGGTAAAGCACTGTGTGGCGGAATACGGGCGGGCCTTTCACCCCGAGCAAAACACGCAAATCGGCGCAAGCAAGCGCGACCAATTCATCCGTTGGCCGCAGCGCCAGTTCCGGCTGCCGTTCACCGCCGACATAGCTCGTCAGCGTTAGGTGACCACCGGGCGCGCGGTTCGGAAACAGCGATGATGAAAAAATCGTGCCGATAATTCTGAAACCTTCGACTCTTGGAATTAACATGCCAAAACCCTGGCACGAATGCGCCACGTCCTCGCGCCGGAATCCCAAAACCACGCTCGCCACCGGCGGATAACGGATTTCGGAAAATGGCGATGAATCAATTCCATCGGTAGGGCGGCGCTGCTGCGCCGCCGCGTCTCCCTGGCTGCGCGGCAGCGCAGCCTTACCAACTTTAATGTCCAACTCCGCCAGCCGATACGCCGTGCCACAATAAATTACCGCGCCAAATTCTATTTCTTGGCTTCGGAGAGACGATCTCTGCGAGTCCCCATTTTCGTTTTTTTGATCGGGGACTCGTGGAACTCGTCCCTCCGAATATGTCAAGCGCCAGCCGTTGACGGTTTGCGTCAGCTTCGTGACCGAGGTGTTGAGTTTTACCGCATCGCCGAGTTGAGCCGCCAACGCGTCCGGCAACACTTGCAAGCCTTCGTCAAACGAAAATTTGGGTGCGCGATCACGAGCAACTTCGCGACTGCGTTTGCGTTCCCGCGCACCGAAAATCTGGCCTTTGATAAGCGAGCCGTAATGCGCTTCAAGCGCGGCCAGCCGCGGGAACGCCTGTTGAACGGAAAGCTTATATGGATCACCTGCATAAATCCCGGCCGCAAGGGCATCAACCATCTGGTCGAGAAATTCCCGATTCAACCGGCGCACGACAAACTCGGCGATGCTCTCCTCCTTGCCATCGCGCTTCTGTGGCACAAATGGCTCACGCAACAGGGCGAACTTTGCCCTCGTGCTCAACAATTCCGACGCGAAGATTCCCAGCGGCGACGACGGCATGGCTATCGGCCTCCGGTAACGAACTACATAACGCGCCTCGGCCTTGGGATCGGAATCCAGCCGGCGTGATGCCAATCCGGTGTCGCGGACGAGTTGGGCGATTTTTGGAGACGTTTCGAGTAGTGTGTTTGGCCCGCACTCGGCCAGAAAACCATCTCGCCGGATGGATTGAATGACGCCGCCAACGCGTCCGCTGGCTTCGTAAACCGTCACCGGCACGCCCTTGCGTTTCAGGTAAAACGCAGCGGTCAACCCCGTGATGCCGGCTCCGATGATGGCGACAGATTTCATTGGCGATAAATTTCGGGTGGACCCGCGGAACTCGTCCCTCCGAATGAATTCAAATCGTCTTGGAATGCCTCCGTTCGCCCACCGGCGCGAGCGTGTTGTCGAAACACATTGCGATGTTGCGGATAAAAAGACGACCGGCATCGGTGACTTCGAGGCCAGCGGCGTTGCGCTTCACCAAACCGTCGGCTTCAAACGGCGTAAGCGCAGCGAGTTCCTCTGCAAAATGCTGCTCGAAATTGATGCCGAGTTTTTGCGACATCGCGGCGAAATCGAGCGAGAGGTCGCACATGACGCGCATGATGGTTTCGCGGCGGATTTTGTCCTCGTCGGTCACAAAATACGCGCGATGCAGCGGCGCTCTTCCGGCGTCCACGGCTTCCTGCCATTTCGGCAGTTCCTTTTCATTTTGCCAGTAGGCTTCGGGAATCTGCGAAATGCTCGACATCCCGAACGCGTAAATGTCCGAGCCGGCGCGCGTGCTGTAACCCTGAAAATTCCGCTGAAGTTTCTTCTCGCGCTGCGCCACGGCCAGCTCGTCGGTCGGCTTGGCAAAATGGTCCATGCCGATATAGACGTATTGGCCGTCGGCGGTGAGTTTTTCGATGACCAGCTTGAGCACTTCCAGCTTGGTTTCCGGCGTGGGCAGGACTTCGCGCTCCAGGATTTTCTGCGACGGCTTGATCCACGGCACGTGCGCGTAGCTGAACACGGCGAGCCGGTCGGGCTTCATCGTCAGCACGGTTTCGAGCGTTTCATTGAACGACTCCGGCGTCTGGAACGGCAGGCCGTAAATCAGGTCAAGATTGATGGAGTTGTAGCCCAGCTCGCGCATCCAATCCATCGCCTGCTGCGTCATCTCGCGCGGCTGAATGCGGTGAATCGCCTCCTGCACCTTCGGGTTGAAATCCTGCACACCCATCGAGGCGCGGTTGAAACCAATTTCGCGCAACGCGACCATGTGGTCGCGTGTTAAGCGGCGCGGGTCAACTTCCACGCTCGCCTCGATGTCCGGCGAAAAGGTGAAGTTTTTGTGGATGATTTCGCCGAGCCGGCGGATTTCATCCGGGCGCAGAAATGTCGGCGAGCCGCCGCCAAAATGCAGTTGGACGGCCTTGCGTTGCAGGTTCAGTTTGGGAGCCATTTTCGCCACTTCCCGGCCCAAAGCTTCGACGTAGGCCATGCCTTTGTCGTGATTGAGTGTGATGACGGTCGTGCAGCCACAGAACCAGCAGAGCGTTTCGCAGAACGGGATGTGAAAATAAACCGAGAGATCGCGCGGCGCACGATTGTTCTCTTCAATCTTCACGGAAAGTTGCTCCCACGAAATCGTATCGGTGAATTTCGTGGCCGGCGGATACGACGTGTAGCGCGGTCCGGCCACGTTGTATTTCTTTATCAAATCGAGATTGACGTTCAGCTTGCTCATGCGTCGTTCAATTCAAGGTGGCGCTACAGAAAATAAGGTAGCACGCGCGTCCCGCGCGTCGTTTCGGGCGTCGCGCCCTAAACCGACGATGAGGATGGATTGCCGTTTGTTTGTCCGATGGTCAGCAAGCATACTCCTGCCGCCGCAATTCGGCGCGACGCCGAATTGAACAGGCCGGAGGCCTGTGCCACCTACAGCTTTTGCACATCCAGTCCTCATTTGAAATTTCTCACCGTTTCGACTAGCGCGGCAATGTTTTCCAGCTTCGCCTCGGGCGGCACGCCGTGGCCCAGGTTGAAAATGTGGCCGCGCGCGCCGCGCATTTCGGTCAAAATCCGGCCGGTTTCTGCCGCGACAATTTCCGGCTTCGTCAGGAGCAAAGATGGATCAAGATTGCCCTGCACGCCAACGTGTTCCGGCAATCTGGCGCGAACGTCCGCCAGCCGGATCGTCCAGTCAATTCCCAACACGTTTGCGCCGGTGTCCACGAGCGTAGCCCAGTTATCATGGACGTCCTTGGAAAAAACGATAACGGGCACGGTGTCTTTCAGAGCGGAAACGATTTGTTTAATCCATTTTGCCGATGCAGCCGCAAATGCGTTCCCGGACAACAAACCACCGAGACTGTCAAAGATTTGCACCGCGTCCGCGCCGGCCAGGATTTGCATCTGCAAGAGGCGCGTGACAGCCGCAGTCAATTTTTTCATCAGCATCGAGAAAATTTCCGGCTCGGAGTAAAACAGTTTTTTGGCTTGGGTGAATTCATGCGTGCTGCCGCCCTCCAGCATGTAATTGGCCAGCGTCCACGGCGATCCGGCAAAACCAATGAGCGCGGTTTTTTCGCCCAGCGAGGATTTGACGAGTTGCAGGGCTTGCGGAATATAGGCTAGGCGTTCCGGCAGGGCGGGAAGGTTGAGTTGCCGGATGTCATCCGTCGTACACAGTTCAAAATCCATCTCAATACCACCACCGTCGCGAAATTTATAGCCCTGCCCCAAACCCTCGGCGACAACCAGAATGTCGCTAAACAGGATGGCCGCGTCGAAACCAAATCGCTGGATGGGCTGCAGGGTGATTGCGGCGGCCAGCTCGGGCGTGCGAACCATGCCCAGAAAAGAGTGCTTCTCCTTGAGCTTGCGATATTCCGGCAGTGCGCGCCCGGCTTGCCGCATGAGCCAGACCGGCGGGCGGTCCACCGGACGGCAACGGCACGCTTCGAGAAAGCGGCGACGGTTGGTCAACGCTGGCGCCGCGGTTTTGGCTGGGTCGGCAGGATGGTCGGTCATTTTCACCAATAGAATAAGCTGAAATTCCAGCAACGGCGAGCGAGTTTTCGGCGCAACTTTGCCGGCGGGCCGGTTTTTAATTCCGAGGACACTATGAAAGGCGAGCCGATTCAGAACCGTTTGCGTGAGTTCGTTTGGCGGCGAAAGCTTACCGAAGCCGAGCGCGAAGCATTACGCGCATCCCCGGAAGCACAGGCGGATTGGGAGCTGGAGTCGCGTTTGACCGAAGCGCTGGCCCGATTGCCGGATGCAGCGGTGCCGTCAAATTTTACCGCGCGTGTGCTGCAAGCCGTCGAACGCGAAGAATTGCAGACCGGGCGAAAACGGGGTTGGCGTGGATGGAATTGGCGCGCAATGCTTCCACGAGCCGCCGTCGCGGTGGCTGTAGTGGCACTGGCCGGGCTGACGATTCAACAACACGAACTCGGTGTGCATCGCGCGCAACTTGCCCAAAGCGTCGCGCAGTTTGCGAGCGCGCAGCCGTTGCCCAGTGTTGATGCCTTGAAAAATTTCAACGCCATCCAGCGCATGAGCCAGCCGCATGCCGATGAGGAATTGCTCGCGCTCCTGCAATGAACCGTTTGTGGCAGACGTCCTGGTGGCTGGTCTTTTGTATGGCAGGGCAATGGACACTTTCCCCAGCGGTTGCGGGAACCGCTTCCGACGTTCTGTCCCCTGTGGAATTGCTTTCTGCCCCGACCAACGGCCTCCAAACACTGCAACGCGCGCAGTCGCCGGTGGCTTTGTTCCGCCAGTTGCTGGCCATGACGCCGGAGGAATGTGAAACCTTCCTGACCAATCGCCCGCCGGAAATCCGCGAGCGCATTCTCGCCAAGGTCAATGAGTACGAGGCGCTCGATCCCAACGAGCGCGAGCTGCGGCTGCGCGCCACCGAGTTGCGCTGGTATCTGCTCCCGCTCATGCGCGACTCGCCGAGCAACCGCGCCGCGAACCTCGCGCAGGTCCCGCCGGATATTCGTGATTTGGTTAAAGCCCGCCTCGACCAGTGGATTATTTTGCCGCCGCAGTTGCAGCAGGAATTTTTGGAGAACGAACGCACCCTGCGTTACTTTGCGCATCTGGACGTGAGCAACAGCCTGGTTCTTCAGAAAATTGCCCCACCAGGTTCCGAACTAGCGCGCTGGACCGCTATGACCGAAACTCAACGAAATCAAATCGCCGTAAACGTGGATCAATTCTTTGAACTTACGCCGGATGAGAAACAAGCCGCGCTTGGCACCTTGTCAGACACGGAACGCAAGCAAATGGAAAAGACCTTGCAGGCGTTTGATAAATTGCCCCCCGACCAGCGGGAGGAATGCGTTCGTGCCTTCGCAAAATTTGCCAGCATGAGTACGTCCGAAAAGCAGGAGTTTTTGAGGAACGCCCAACGCTGGTCCCAAATGTCGCCCGCCGACCGTGAGGCCTGGCGCGATCTCGTCGAGAATGTGCCGGAGTGGCCGCCCTTACCCCAGGGATTTATCACACCACCACCATTGCCGGCGGATTTTCATCCGGCGGCAGCCACCAATCCAAATTGAACCCGGCCGAATTTCAAATTTCCATTTCTCCCGTTACGTTCTAACTTTTCATTGTGCATCCGATTGCGTTTCACCTCGGGCCATTGACCATTCATTGGTACGGCATCATGATCGCCGTGGCGTTTCTGGTCGGCCTCTGGACGGCCAGCCTGCGCGCCCCGCGCGAAGGCATTCCCGGCGAACGCATGGCCGACATTGTGCTTTGGCTCATGCTCGGCGCCATCCTCGGCGCGCGCGTTGTCTATGTGACAACCTATTGGCGGGACGAATTTGCCGGCCAGTCGATTTGGGAAATTTTCATGATCCAGCATGGCGGACTGGTCTATTACGGCGGACTCATTGGCGCAACGCTGGCCGGCTTCATTTACATCCGCTGGAAAAAGCTCCCGCTCTGGAAAACCGCCGACGTGCTCGCGCCCAGCATTGCCCTGGGAAATTTTTTTGGCCGCGTCGGCTGTTTTCTAAACGGCTGCTGTTATGGTCGTGTGTGTCACCTGCCCTGGGCCGTTCAATTCCCCAACCAGTCCTATGCCTGGACGCAACAGTATCAACAGGGACTCGTCGGCCCCAAGGCCTTGTCCCTGCCGGTGCATCCGACGGAACTTTATGACGCGGTAAACAATGTCCTGCTTTACCTCCTGCTGGCCTGGCTCTTCCGGCGCAAGAAATTCGACGGCCAGGTTTTTGCCACCTATCTCATCGGCTACGCCATCACCCGCACATTCATGGAATACTTCCGCGGCGATTATCCGCCCGACCACATCCACTACGGTCTCACACCGGGCATGCTGGTCAGCATCCCCATTTTCATCGTGGGATTGGGGCTTGGTGCAATCTTGTCGCATCGCCGGCCCGCAAAACGAGGCGCGTGAATGGAGAAACAAGGATGGCCAAGCCTGATCTTCCATCTTCCGTCCCCCGTCTCCCCATCTTCATCGCCGGGCCAACGGCGGTCGGCAAATCCGAAATTACGCTTCAACTCGCCGAATGGTTTGGCGGCGAAATTATCTCCGTGGATTCCATGCAGGTTTATCACGGACTCGACCTTGGCACGGCCAAGCCATCATCCGCCGACCGCGCCCGCGTGCCGCATCATCTCATTGACATCTGTGAGCTGACGGAATCGTTCGATGCCGCGCAATTCGTCCGGCTCGCGCAAAAGGCGGTGGAAGAAATTCAGGCGCGCGGGCGCGTGCCGATTTTCTGCGGCGGCACGGGGCTTTATTTCAAGGCCTTCTTGAGCGGACTCGGCGAAGCGCCTTCCGCCAATCCCGAACTGCGCGCCAGGCTGGAAGCCATGCCATTTGAGGCGTTGCTGCATGAATTGCGCGAACGCGATCCGGCAGCCTATGAAAAAATTGACAAACAAAACCCGCGTCGCGTCATCCGCGCGGTGGAAGTGATTCGGTTGACGGGCAAAAAGTTTTCCCAACAGCGTGCGGAGTGGAAGGCAGAGTCATCGCGCTGCGATGACCGGACAGTGCGGCGCGCTGTCCCTGCGAAAACAAATTTTTTGTGCTTTACGCGAGCGCCCGGCGATTTGCGCCAGCGGATTGACGCGCGCGTGGATACGATGTTCGCACGCGGCTTGGTGGAGGAGACGCGTGAATTGCTCAAACACGGTCTTGAGCAAAACAAAACGGCGATGCAGGCCATCGGCTACCGGCAGGTGGTGGAACATTTGCGTGGTGAGCGGACATTAAGGGAAACCATCGGACTGGTGAAAATCAAAACGCGCCAATTTGCCAAGCGGCAACTGACCTGGTTCCGTGCCCAGAAAAACCTGGGATGGATTGAATTGAAACCGGACGACTCAGCAAAAGCAGTAATCGAAATGATTAGTTGCAGGAAGCTGAATTTGGATGGCGAAAATTTTGGCCTTTGATGGATTTACATATCAATTGGACTCAGCGCGGCCATGCTGGTGACCGTCGCCCCTGACCTTTTTGCCGTCGAAAGCCGCGCGGCAAATTCAATCCGCTCCAGCCATGTCCAAAGCCTGAGTCAAAGCCGCCACGATTTCTTTTGGGGTTTTTTCGAAGCTAAAAGTCAGGGCGTCCGTCGGCGGTTCCAATGTCGCCAATTGGCTGTCCAACAAAGTCGCCGGCATAAAATGGCCTCTCCGGGCTTTCAGCCGTCTTTCAATGACTTCTCGCGGCCCGGTGAGAAACACGAATTTGACTCGCGGATCGCCACCTTGAATCAAATCTCGGTAGGCCGCCTTCAAAGCCGAGCACGTCATGACGGTGAACCGGCCTTCGTCGAGCGAACGCTTAATGATTTTTCTCAAGGTTTGCAGCCATTTCTCACGATCAACGTCCGTCAACGGAATACCGCGGCTCATCTTCTCGACGTTTTCCGGCGGGTGAAATTCGTCTCCTTCGTAGAAAATCGCACCGGTTTTTTTTGCAAACAATGTTGCCACCGTCGTTTTGCCGCTTCCGGACACGCCCATGAAAATCAGGATCAGCGGACGGTGCATGGACGGCTTCATCGTTTTACCGGCGCGCCTTCACATGATTTTCAGCTTCGGCAAGTCTTGCGAATCCACCAGCCCGACCGGCTCGTGCTTCGCGTTCACCACAATCAGATCGTCAATGTTCCGCTCGTTGAAAATTTTCAGAGCCTCGACTGCGAGCGCGTTTTCGCAGATGCAAATCGGCTTGCGGGTCATTACCTTTTTCAGCGGTTGCGCGAGCAGATTTTTATTCGTGGCCATGTACCGGCGGAAATCGCCGTCGGTGAATACGCCCGTCAGTTTTCCGCGCGCGTTCACTACGCTCAGGCTGCCGGATTTGGCGTGCGTCATAACTAGCAGGGCGTCTTTCACCGGCAAATTTTCATCCGCCACCGCATTACGCTCGCCAGAGCGCATGATGTCGCCCACGCGCAACAGCATGGCGCGGCCAATCGCGCCGCTGGGATGCAACCGCGCAAAATCGCTTTGCTTGAACCCGCGCGCCCGCAACACCGCCATCGCCAGCGCGTCGCCCATCACAAGCATCGCCGTGGTGCTGGCTGTGGGCGCCAGGTTGAACGGGCAGGCTTCCTTGGGCACTTTCACGTTCAGCACCACGTCGCTGTGCCGCGCCAGCGCGGATTTCAAACCGCCGGTGATGGAAATGATTTTGATGGAAAACCGTTTCAACGCCGGCAACAGGTTCAGCAATTCCTCCGACTCACCGGAATAGCTCAAGGCCAGAATCAGGTCGCCGTCGTTCACAATGCCGACGTCGCCATGCAGCGCGTCCACGCTGTTGAGCACGACGCTGGTCGAGCCGGTGCTGGTGAGCGTGGCGGCGATTTTCCGGCCGATGTTGCCCGATTTGCCAATGCCGACGACCACGATTTTGCCGCGCTGCCGCAGCGTTTCAATGACGCCTTCGACCGCGTGATTAAACTCGTGGTCGAGCTGCGTGCGCACCGTCTTGAGCGCGGCGAGTTCGATGTCGAACACATTGCGGGCCTGACCCAGATGGTTCATGGCTGCCAGTGTGTCAGGAGACCGGAGAAGATTCAACCGTGTTTCAGGTGCGGCAGATGGCGCAGTGTGACCCTGGCACGGGACAAACGCAAAGCGCGGGCTTTACCCTCGGCTGACCCGAAACTGTTGGTTCAATTGGCTGAACCGCTTGTTATCGGCACGGATTCTCGCCGCGAGAGTTTTGGCTGTCGCTCGCAGAAAAGGCGTGGCCAGCGCGGGCGCCTCGCGCGTCAGCCGGTCAAACGCCGCCACTGAAATCCTCATGACGGTGCTGTCCACGTTGGCCACGACATCGGCCGAGCGGGGTCCGTGGTCAAACAACGACATGTCGCCAAAGAAATCACCGGGGCCAAACGTGGCCAGAATGGTTTCGCGGTCGCCAATCATGGTTCGGGCGCGTAATTCTCCCGACAGAATCAAAAACATGGCGTCACCCTGCTCACCCTGCTGGACGACCACCGACCATTGCGGCACGCGTTGCAGCTCCATGAAATCCAGCAAATGCTCGAGTTGCGCGTCGTTCAATTCGGCCAGAATTTTAATCCGGCGCAATGAACCCGGCGTCACCCCGGCGCGGGCGGAAGCGCCGGGAACCACCCCCACCTGCTGTTCAAAGAATTTTTTGAGTTCGGGAATATCCGCGGCCTGTTGCCAGGCGCCGGTGCGGCGCGCGAAAACCCACGTGTCAGGCAGAACGCGCGCGTCCTTGATCCAGTCCGTCAACACCGCCAACGCCACCGGACCATAAGGGGCATCGTCAATTCCCCAGATGAAAAAACCGTCAGAAACTTCTGAAACATCTTTCCCTTCCACAATGCCATTATAGCACTTTTTATAAACTTTTGAGAAGTAAAAAATTCACCCGACTTATCAGACGGAACTGATTCAAAATGAAGATGTTAGATTTCAAGCTCCCGGAGCGAGGACCGCTTTGTCTGCGAGTTTGTGTGGCCGGGCGGACAAAGCTGTCCGCGCTCCCGTTGAAAGCGCAAAGCAGGCCGACTTTTTTTATTTCGTCTGAGCAAAGAGCATGAACACCCGCGGGCCGCGAACGGTCTGCAATGCGTGCTGCTCCTCCTGTAGGCCGTGCGGAATCGCCAGCCCGTCGCAGTGCTTGTCCGGGACTGGTTTGCCGTCCACGAACAACATGTAGTGATGCGTGCGGTTGAAAGGAATCTGATGTAGCGTGACATGCCAGGCATCCAGCACACCGTCACGCGACAGCGGCACCTTCTGCCAATCGGTAAATGTGCCGGCGATTTCCACCGTGGCCGGCTTCTGCGTCTGGCCCTCGGGCAATCGCCATCGGAAAACCTTGGCGAACGTCTGGGTGCGTTCCGCTTTTTTTACGGCCACGACGCTGTGGCCAGGCGAAACCCGGATGCGCTGGGTCTTTCGCAATGACTGCGGTCTGGGAAGCAACTGCGTTTTGGTGGCCGTTTTGGTAGCATTAACAGAATTTTGAATCATACTTCTTGGGAGAAATCCGGAAATTTCAAGTCGGGTCGCCTGCGGCGGCGCCTGATTTTCAGTTCACCGGTCGTAACATGGGCAAAAGTTAAAACATCACATCGTTTAGACCGGCCAGCCTACTCTATGTTCGGATAAGAGCCAAGAATTTTGACAAAATTACAGTGCTCGCCGAGCAGGCGAATGGCATTCGCCACCTTGCGGTCCTGTGCATGGCCATCGCAATCAATGAAGAAGAAATATTCCCACGCCTTCCGCTTGCTGGGGCGCGATTCAATCTTCGTCATGTTGATTTTGTACCGGCGGAACGCGGCGATCGCTTCGTGCAACGCGCCGGCCTTGTCCGCCACGCTGACCAGCAGGCTGGTGCGGTCATGGCCGGTGGGCGGGCTGCATTGGCGGCCCAGCACGAGGAAACGCGTCGCGTTGGCGGCGTTGTCCTGGATGTCCTGTTCCAGCACGTCCAAACCGTATTTCTCGGCGGCCAGAATTCCGGCAATCGCCGCCGCGTTTTTGTCCTTCGCGGCCAGTTCCGCCGAACGGGCATTGGACGACGTCTCAATAATTTCCACGCGCGGCAGATGATTCTGAATCCAGCCGCGGCATTGGGCGAGCGATTGCGGATGCACGAACAGCTTTTTGATGCGCGCGCGCGTCCCGCCCGGCTGCACCATCAGGCACTGCTGAATCGGCAGGACAATTTGCGACACGATCTTCAAATCGCTGTCCACGAACATGTCGAGCGTGTGCGTGACGACGCCCTCGGTGGAATTTTCGACCGGGACCACGCCGTAATCCGCGCGGTTTTTGCTGACCTCGGTGAACACGTCGGCGATGGTTTTCTGCGGCGAATAACGCAGGCTGGCGCCGAATTTTCGGATGGCCGCCTGATGCGTGAAGGTCGCCTCCGGCCCGAAATAGGCGATGATCATCGTCTTCTCGAGCGCCAGCGCGCTGGACATGATTTCGCGGTAAATCGCGCGGAGCTGCTCATCGGTCACCGGCCCGTGGTTCAACTGGCAGATGCGTTGCAGCACGGCGCGTTCGCGGTGCGGCGCATAAATCTCCTCGCCCGCCTTGAGCTTCATGGCGCCGATGGCCAGCACGTGCTTCGTGCGCTCGTTGAGCAGCCGGACGATGCTCGCGTCCAGCTTGTCAATCGCCTGGCGATGTTTGGGAATGTTCACGGCACGGGAAGAATGCAGAATTAATAACGAAGAATCAAATCCGATTCACGGCGTTGCGACGTTGCCAAACTCAAATGCTCCCATAAAAAATGGCGGCGGAAAACTTCCGCCGCCGTGAAGCGTCCCGGAATTTCTTATTTCAACCCGGCTAGATAACCAAAGCGCGCCTTGAATTGCTCGGGCGTCATCTTGACAACGGCGGCGAGCTTGGCCAGTTGCTTGGCGTTCTCAAAGTCATCGCGTTCGAGCCGGATCATGTAGGCGCAGGCGCATTCGAAGGCCTCGCCGTCCACGTTCACACGGCGGTTTTGCATCCGGCCGGTCTTCGGATCGAGCATTTTCTCAAACGGCAGCGGGTTCATGGCGCCGTTTACGAAACTGATAATGGCGCCGTATTTTTCGGCTTCAGGCGACAGCAGGAACTTCACCGCGGCATAACCGAGGTCGCGCGTGTATTCGGCATCGAATGGAATTGGATCGGCACAGCGCAGTTCGTAGCCGAGGTCTTTGTCAATGAAAGTCATTTTGATGCCGAGTTTTTCCAGACGCTGATTCAACAACTCCTTCATCAAGCGGCCGAATTCAATTTCACCCAACCGCAAATGGCCGTGGTCGTCGCGCAAGACCTTTCCGAAGCGTTCCAACTGGCCATCGGGCAGCGCCTTGATCAGACCCTGTTCGCCCATTGCCTCGATGAGTCCTTCGGCAAGGATGACAATGCCGTTTTCCGAACCTTCAGCGCGGCGTTTGATGATGGAGCCGATGATGATGTCGCAAACTTCGTCCACCGTCACCTGGCGGCCGTGGAATTCTTCGGAAATGATGGAAAGCGTCGCGGCCGATGCCTTGCCAATGCCGAGGGCGAGATGTCCGGCGGCGCGGCCCATGCTGATGATGATGTACCAGCGTGAGGTGGTGCGCGCGTCTTCCATTAAATTGCGAACGAGTTGCACGCCATAATGCCGCGCCGTCTCAAAACCGAACGTCGGCGTCGAGCCGGGCAACGGCAGGTCATTGTCAATCGTTTTGGGCACGTGCGCGACGTGGATTTTACCGTTGCTGCGCTTGGCCACCTGGCTGGCGGAAAACGCCGTATCATCGCCGCCAATCGTCACCAGCGTCGTGATGCCGAGCTGTTCAAGCACCTTGAACACGTTCTGCATGCTGGTTTCGGATTTGGTGGGGTTCGTGCGCGAGGTGCCGAGAATCGAACCGCCGCGGAGGTGAATCCCGCTCACGTCGCGAATCGCCAGCGGCCGGCAATGCTGCGCCTCGCCCGCCGCGAGCCACTTGAAGCCGTCGCGAAAACCGATGACTTCATAGCCCTGGTTGATGCCTTCAATGGTGGCCGCCGAGATGACGCCGTTGATGCCGGGCGCCGGTCCGCCACCGACCAAAATTCCCAATCTGCCTCTGCTCATGTGATTATAGGTGTCTATTGTTGGTTAAAACATGGAAACCGTGACAAAGTGCTGGGTAGCCGCAAAGAATTCAATTCCATTCTTGTCATATTCAAACCACAATTTGCCGGAATGAACCGGGCGATTTTCCTCGACCGCGATGGGACGCTCATCGTGGAAAAAAATTATCTGTCCCGGCCGGAGGACGTGAAAATTCTTCCAGCCACGCCCGCCGGTTTGAAACGGCTTTACAACTCAGGCTTCAAGCTCTTCATCGTCTCGAACCAGTCCGGCGTGGGACGCGGCTACTTCACGCTTGCCGACGTGGACAGCGTGAACCAGCATCTTGGCCGTGAACTGGCGCGCAACGGCGTGCATTTCGAAAAAATTTACATTGCGCCGGAAAAACCGGATGAACCGAGCCATGGACGCAAGCCGTCGCCGCAATTTTTGTTCGACGCGCGCGACGAATTTGGCCTGAACCTTGCGGACAGTTACATTATCGGCGACAAGTTGAGCGACTTGGAATGCGGCTGGAATGCGGGCGCAAAAAAGAGCATCCTGGTGCGTACTGGTTACGGCGCGGAATTGGAACGGACGGAACCCGCCAAACTGGCGCGCGCTGTGATTGTGGATGATTTGAACAAAGCAGCAGATTGGATTTTGAAACAAAAACGGTAGGGACGCGCTGTTGCGCGTCCTGGCCGACCAGCAGGCCGGCCCTACCGGATCAACTTAAACTATGTGCGGCATCATTGGATACGTCGGCAAAAAAGCGGCTTCCCCCATCCTGCTCGAAGGATTGCGGCGGCTGGAATATCGCGGTTACGACAGCGCGGGCGTCGCCGTGGCGCGCAATGGCGATCTGCTTTTGCGCAAGAAAAAGGGCCGGATTGATCAAGGCATTGCGCGCCTCTTGAAATCCGAACCGGTCGCGGGAACTCTCGGCATCGCTCACACGCGCTGGGCCACGCACGGGCCGCCGTCGGACGTCAATTCCCATCCGCACCTCGATCAACCCGGAAACATCGCCGTCGTCCACAACGGCGTCATCGAAAATTACGACGCGCTCAAACAAAAATTGCTCAAGGCCGGGCATACATTCCGTTCTGACACCGACACCGAAGTGCTGGCGCATCTGATTGGCGATTATTATGAAAAACGTAGGAGCCGAGGTAACGAGGCTCAAATCGGAAAGAAGTCAGAGACTCCTCACGTCGTCTCCTACAATGCCGCAAACGGCAATTCCAATCCGTTGACCCAGGCCGTCTGCGATGCGCTGCGTGAAGTCATCGGCACTTACGGTCTCGCCGTGATTTCCGCCGACCAGCCCGACACCATCGTGGGCGCGCGGCGGGGTTCGCCGCTCATCATCGGCATCGGCCAGGGCGAAAATTTCCTGGCCAGCGACGCCAACGCCATCGTGGCGCACACGAAAAAGGTTGTTTACCTGAACGATTACGACGTGGCTACGGTCACGCCGGAGAGGTTCGACGTTTTAAATCTCGGCACGGACACAGCGAACGTTCAGGTGAGCAAACTGGAATTCAGCCCGGAAGACGCCGCGCGCGGCGAGTTCGCGCATTTCATGCTCAAGGAGATTTTCGAGCAACCGCGCACGGTGGAAAACGCCCTGCGCGGACGCGTGGACAAGGAAGGCGCGACCGCTAGGTTCGGCGGGTTGAATCTGACGACCGCCGAGTTGCGGGGGATTGACCGCATCGTCATCGCGGCCAGCGGCACGAGCTGGCATGCGGCGTTGGTGGGCGAGTATTTGATTGAGGAACTGGCGCAAATCCCGGTGGAGGTCGAGTTCGCGCACGAATTTTGTTACCGCAACGCGCCGCTGGAACGCGACACCGTGCTGCTCGTCATCTCGCAATCCGGCGAGACTGCCGATACGCTTGCTGCGTTGCGCGAGGCCAAACGCCGCGGTCATCGCGCGCTCGCCATCGTCAACGTCGTCGGCAGCACCATTGCGCGCGAATCCGACGGCGGCATTTACATGCACGCCGGCCCGGAAATCGGCGTCGCTTCGACGAAAGCCTTTGTCTCCACCCTCACGATTCTTTCATTGCTGGCCGTGCATCTGGGCCGGTTGCGAAACCTTTCCGCCCGCCGGGCGCTGGAAATCCTGCACGCGCTCGAAGCCGTGCCCAAACAACTTGAGTCCATTCTTGCCCAAACCAACGCGCTCAAGAAAATCGCAAGGAAATATGTCAAGGCCGGCGACTTCTTTTTCCTCAGCCGCGGCTACACGTTTCCGATTGCGCTCGAAGGCGCGCTCAAGCTGAAGGAAATCTCCTACATCCACGCCGAAGGCTATTCGGCGGCGGAAATGAAACACGGCCCGATTGCGCTGATTGATCCCAAGACGCCGACGGTCTTCCTCGTGCCGCAGGACTCGATGTACGACAAAACGATGGCAAACTTGGCAATGATTCGCGCGCGCAAAGGTCCCATCATTGCGCTGGCCACCGAAGGCGACAAACAAATCAAGAAAGTGGCCAACGACGTGATTTACCTGCCGGAGGCGCTGGAGCCGATTTACCCGATCCTGGCCGCCGTACCGCTCCAACTGTTCGCCTATCACATCGCCGTCGCCCGCGGCTGCGACGTGGACAAGCCGCGCAATCTGGCCAAGAGCGTGACGGTGGAGTGAGTTATTTCAACAGCGCCTCCGCGTGTCTGCGGGCGGCGTCGCTCTGACCGCCGAGCATTCGCGCCAGTTCCGTGACGCGCTCTTTTTTGCCGAGCAACTGAATCTCCGAAATCGTCCGGCCATTCTTGATTTGCTTGTCCACGACATAATGCGCGTCCGCGGGGGCGGCGACCTGCGGGAGATGGGTGATGCACAAGACCTGCCGCTTGGCCGCGATCTGTTTCATTTTTTCACCGACGGCATGGGCCGTTTCACCGCCGATGTTGGCGTCCACTTCATCGAAAATGAGCACGGGGATTTCATCCTCAGCGGCCAGGACGGTCTTGAGCGCCAGCATCACGCGCGCCATTTCACCCGAAGACGCGATGGCCCGCAGCGGCTTGGCCGGCTCGCCGGGATTCGGGGCGAATTGAAATTCGATTTCGTCAAAACCAGTTTGTTTGATCGTAGGAGCCGACGTGAGGAGGCTTTGATCATCTTCCGATTTGAGATTCGTTACCTCGTCTCCTACAAAATTGGTTTTCGCATCCACGTCGAACTTGCCTTGTTTGAATCCCAAATCCTCCAGTTGTTTACCCACGGCTTTGGCGAGTTGCGGAATGATTCTCTTGCGCTTGGCGGAAAGCGATTGCCCGGCTTTCAAAATGTCCGCGTCCAGCGATTGCAATTCGGCATTCAGACGCGCCAATTCCGCATCCCGGCTTTCGAGCGAGTGCAATTTCTGTTTTGCCGTTTCGCCAAAGGCAATGACCTCCGCGAGCGTCGCGCCGTATTTGCGCTTGAGCGAGTGAATCAAGTCCAGGCGCTCCTCGAGTTCGGCGAGCCGCGCGGGATCCACGTCCACTTTTTCGGCATACCGCGAAAGCCCGGCCTGCAATTCGCGCAGCGTGCCGGCGGCTTGCGCGTGCAGTTCGGCGAGCGACGCTGCGCCGGGATCCACCCGCTGCAACTCCTGCAACGCGCGGCCCACGGCGCCGGCCTGTGTCAACAATGAATTCTCGTTCTCGCTCAACGTGTCGAAAGCAGCCTGGCTCAACTGCAACAGCTTTGCCGCGTTGCTGGCGCGGTTGAATTCCTGTTCCACCGGCTCCTCCTCGCCCGGTTGCAGCCGCGCGGCGGTGATTTCCTGGACCTGAAAACGAAGCAGGTCCAGTTGTTGCGCGTAGGTTTTTTCGTCCACGATGAGCGCGGCCTTTTCGGCGGCCAATGCAGTGCGGCGGCGGACGAGGTCGCCGAAGGCTTCGCGCTCCTTTTCCAGGCGGCCAAAAGCGTCCAGAATCAAAAGCTGCTTCGCGGAATTGAGCAGGGATTGGTGATCGTGCGGGCCGTGGATGTCCACCAGCCATTCGCCCATCGCCGCCAGCGTGTTCAGCGTGGTGGGCGAACCGTTGACAAACTGGCGGTTCGCCCCGTTGGCGGAAAACGTCCGCTTGAGAACCAGTTGACCGTCCTCGCAGGGTTCAAGGCCGTTTGCTTCGAGAAAAGCTTGCAGCGGCGAGCCTATGGCTCGATCCGTTTCGGCCACAGGCCGAACGCTACACCGGAATTTCGAGACATCAAACATCGCCTCGACGGAGCAGCTTTCTTCGCCGGAGCGGATGAGCGTGCGGTCGGCGCGTTCGCCGAGGACGAGATTCAGCGCGCCGATGATGATGGATTTGCCCGCGCCGGTCTCGCCGGTGATGACGTTGCAACCGGGCTGGAGTTCCAGCGTTAGGTCGGTCACGAGAGCAAGATTTTTAATGCGCAACGTCGTCAACATCTGCAAAAGATTTTAACCACAGATGAACACCGATGAACACGGATTTTTCAGATCAACTCGGGAACGCGCCGCGGCAAAATGAAAACGGCGCGGGCATCTGAGGCCAAATTTTGGTGCATTTCGGGTAAACTACGGTTAGTGGCATTTGGCAGAAAGCTTAGATTAATGCCATGCCCAGCGAAGCCGCATCTTCGAATCCGGCCACCAAAGCACCGACTGTTTCTCCCGTCCCCGCGGACGTTCCGGGCAGCGCCATTTCCTTGCTGGGGGTGGATTACGTCCACATGAAAACCAAGGATGGCGGCGACCTTTACATGACGAAGATGGGATTGCCGTTCTGGCAGAATCTGCTGCCGGAGAACTGGTACGCGCCGGAATGGTTCGAGACCAAGCGCGAACGGCTGGAAGGCACCAGCACGGTCTATAAGGTGCCGACGCGCCGGGTGAACGGCGTGACGCTGCATCTGGTGGTCAAATGGTCGCGCGTCGGCGAGGGCGTGCCGCTGGACACGTTCACCTTCAACAAGTTCATCCACGCCGAGTTCAACAGTCCGTTCGAGGAATTTTCGCTGCTCATGGAATTGCGCAAGGGCGAAGCTGGCCCGGAAGGCATCCGCATCCGGACGCAAAAGCCGATGGCGATTTACATGCCGTCCGAACGGTTGCAGCTCTGGCAGACGGGCCGGTCCGAGGACAAAATCCGGGCGAAAATCGTCCGCCATCCGGGCGTGGAAATTGACATTCTTCGCCAATACGTCGTGCTGTACGGCTGGGTCAAGGGCTGGGACGCCGTTGAGGCGGCGGACCATTTCAAACTACAGGAACAGGAACGCGCGGAGTTTCTGGCCCGGGTCACTTGCCTGGCCACGCATGAACTGTGGCAGAAAGGCTACCGCGTCGTGGACATGAAACCCGCGCACATCATTTTGCGGCCGGACCGGAATAAATCGCTGTTGCGCGACCGGAACGGCCAGTTGGCGTACGCGCTGGTGGATTATGAATTGCTCGAACGCACCCCGGAGCACGAGCAGTCGGTGCGCAGCGCCAATCGCCAGCTTTATCTCAAGCACATGGCGCGGCGATTCGAGGTGGACGCCGCCCAACCGCTGCCCGCCCATCTCCGCGGCACCAACGTCATGGGCGTGGATTACATTTTTGGCCGGGCCGAGAGCACCGGCGGCTTGTTGTGGGTCGTTGGCAAGGACCCGGACCTGTTTAACTATTTCCTGCCTGAACGCTGGCGCCGCACGCCCAAGAAAAAACTCTCCTCACACAATCAGGTTTTCCGAACTTCCACCAAGGACAACATCAATCTGGTCTGGCGGGTTTCGCGCATGGGCGAGCCGCCGTGGTTGGCCAATCCCGAAGGCAACCAAAACGCCGTCCACGAATACGGCTTCAACAGCCCCTTCGAGGAATTTGCGTTCGCGCTCGCGTTGAGCCGCCAGGGCGTCAAGACGATTTATCCCCGCGCCATTTACATGACCGGCAGCAAACGCGAGCCGGACCAGCAGGTGGCCGACAACCGGCGTTTTGTCGCGCTGGCCAGCCTGCTCACGCCGGAAGGCGAGCCGGCCATTCGAAAGGGCTGCAATTACATCACCATCTGGGGCTATTGGAACGGACCGGATGAACTGCTGGCGGCGCAGGACGACCGTCATTACACGGCGATGAACGCGAAGCACGCGTGCGCCAACAAGCTGATTTCTAGGGAAGTGATGGAGGAATTGGTGCGGGCGAAGGCGGGCAAACTGGCCCAATGCGGCTTGGAGGACCTCAATCTCAAACCGGATCACCTGTTGATTTCGTTCGATTCCCAGCAAAACCTGCTGCTGGATTCCAAGGGCAAACCCGAAGTGCGCCTCTGCAACTTTGAACTCGTCCGACGACGACAGGATTGGGACGCGAATTAGCATGGAAATCCGGCCAGTAATGCACGGGGGCAGCAATTTTGCGGCGAAGGGCCGATTTTATTCAATACAAGTTGTTCATTTTAAACTAATTACACATTTGACGACCATTTTCGGCATAAGCGTGTAACTCTTTCGTAACCTAATCGTTACATTTGGCAGAAGGTGTGCTATACTCTGGGCATGAGCATTTTACTGTTCGCCCTGCCGTTTGCGGTGGCGCTGGTTTTTGCCTTTCTGACCTTCCGCGCGGAAAGCCGCTGAAGCGTCTGTTTTACGATTCATTCTTCGCAGCCGTGGACAGATGGCTGCGCTTCTTTCACCAAGCAAGTCGTCCGTCGAACTCAGAACATTTATGTTCTTTCCCTTCGCGGCTTGCATCGAAGCAGCAGGTTATGGCTTAATCAAGGCCCGTGAAAATCGTCGGCATCGTTCCCGCCCGGTACGCCTCAACACGGTTCCCCGGCAAACCACTGGCGCTCATTGCCGGCAAACCGCTCGTTCAACACGTCGTCGAGCGTTGCCAAAAAGCGAAGGCGCTCAACGAAGTCATCGTGGCCACGGAAGACGCCCGCATCGCCGACTTTGCGAAAAAGTTCTGCCGCGTGGAAATGACCCGCGCCAATCATCCCAGTGGAACAGACCGCATCGCGGAAGCGGCCGCGCGTTGCGCTTGCGACGCCGTGGTGAACATCCAGGGCGACGAGCCGCTGATCGAACCGGCGGTGATTGATGCCGTCGCCGGCGCGCTGGCGCAAAATGAAATGACCACCGCCGCCACACCGCTTAAAAATCCCGCAGAATATGACAATCCCAATGCCGTGAAAGTCGTTGTCAACGCCGCCGGCCGCGCGTTATACTTTTCCCGGCGCACGATTCCGTATCTGCGTGAGGCCGCCAGTGGTTCGGTGAGCGAACAGTTGGCGGCGTTTCCTTTTTTGAAGCACCTCGGCATTTACGGTTACCGGCGCGAGACGTTGTTGCGGCTGGTGAAATTTCCGATGTCGCCGCTCGAAAACGCGGAGAAACTGGAGCAATTGCGCGCGTTGGACAACGGCATTCAGATTGCGGTCGTGAAAGTGGCCTTCGACAGCGTGGGAGTGGACACGCCGGAGGACGTGACGCGGGTGGAAGAGATATTAAGAAACCACGGATAAACACGGATTTGGGAAAGAAATCACGGAAATTCATTTTATCCGTGTTAATCCGTGTTCATCTGTGGTTGAAAGAGATTTGAAATGAAATTCATTTTTGTTACCGGCGGTGTGGTGAGTTCATTGGGCAAGGGCCTGACGGCGGCCTCGCTCGGCACGCTGCTCGAAAATCGCGGCCTCAAGGTCGTGCTGCAAAAGTTCGATCCCTACCTCAATGTGGACCCCGGCACGATGAATCCGTATCAGCACGGCGAGGTCTATGTGCTCGACGACGGCGCGGAGACGGACCTGGACCTGGGCCATTACGAACGGTTCACGAATTGCAAGCTCACCCGGATGAACAACCTGACCAGCGGCCAGGTTTATCAGATGGTTTTGAATAACGAGCGTGAAGGGAAATATCTGGGCAAAACCGTGCAGGTGATTCCGCACGTCACCGACGAAATCAAAAAGCGCATTGACCTGCTGGCCGAGCAAAGCAAGGCCGACGTGGTCATTACTGAAATCGGCGGCACGACCGGTGACATTGAGGGATTGCCGTTTCTGGAAGCCATCCGTGAATTCGCGCTGGAAGTCGGCTATAACAACGCGATTTTTATGCACGTCACTTACGTGCCGTTCATCAAGGCCGCCGGCGAACTGAAAACCAAGCCCACGCAGCAGTCCGTTGCCAAGTTGCGCGAAATCGGCATCACGCCGCATTTGCTGGTTTGCCGCTGTGAGCGGCCGCTTGACAAGGACCTACGCCAGAAAATTTCCCTGTTTTGCAACGTCCCGATCGAGGCGGTCATCGAGGAAAAGGACGTGGATCATTCCATCTACGAGGTACCGTTGATGCTCCAGCGCGAGCGCGCCGACGACCTCGTCTGCCGCCTGTTGCACCTCGACACGCCGCCGGCCAACATGACGCATTGGCAGGAAATCATCCGCAAACTCATCGCGCCGCAACACCGCGTGCGCGTCGGTGTCGTCGGCAAATACATCGGCCTTCAGGATGCCTACAAATCGGTGTATGAGGCGATGATCCACGGCGGCATCGGCAACGACTGCGGCGTGGAAATTGTCCAGGTGGATGCCGAGGAAATAGAAAAACACGGCGCAGAAAAGACGTTGAAAGGACTCGGCGGCATCCTTGTGCCGGGCGGATTCGGTGAACGCGGCATCGAAGGCAAAATCCTTGCAGCCCAATACGCCCGAGAAAACAAGATTCCGTACCTTGGCCTTTGCCTCGGCATGCAAATCGCCACGATTGAATTCGCGCGCAACGTTTTGAAACTGGCCAAGGCGCACTCGACCGAGTTTGAGCCGAACACGCCGCATCCGGTCATTGCGATGCTCGACGAACAAAAGCGCGTGACGAAAAAGGGCGGCACCATGCGGCTGGGCGCGCAGCCCTGCCAGTTGGCGCTCGGCACCAAGGCCGCGCAGCTTTACGGCTCGTTTGTTGTCAACGAACGCCACCGGCATCGCTACGAATTCAACAATACCTATCGCGACAAGTTTGAAAAGGCGGGCTTCGTGTTCAGCGGCCTGTCACCGGACGGCAAGCTGGTGGAAGTGATCGAACTGGCGGACCATCCCTTCTTCCTCGCCAGCCAGTTTCACCCGGAATTCTTGAGCAAACCGCACCAGCCGCATCCCTTGTTCAAAGGTTTCATCGCCGCTGCCCACGCGCATATCCACCAGAAGCCGTTGTGACATCATGCGGAAATGTCCGATTCAAACAATTTCCCGAAAAGCCGGCGAGGCCGGCATTCCGTTTCTGGTCATCGGAGGCTTTGCCGTTCACGCGCATGGACATGTGCGAACGACCGACGATCTTGATTTAATTGTTTCCGGCGGTCATCGCGTGCGATGGAGTCAGTTGCTGGATGGCATTGGCATGGTGGTTGGCAACGACGCGGCGACCTTTTTGCAATTTGACCCAAAGGATGAAGCCGGCATGAAGGTGGATTTGATGTTTGTTTCTGAAAACGTTTTTGAGCAACTGAATCAATCCGCCATTGAAGCGACAATTGAAGGGGTTCAAGTAAAAGTTGTTTCGTTGCTCCATTTGATTGCCCTGAAATGCCATTCGCTTCAAAACAGCAAGGCTTTGCGTCGCTTGAAAGACATGGACGACTTAATTCAACTCATCTTGGTCAACCGTCTCGACTTGAACGAGCCGGAACTTCGGGCGACAATACTGAAACATGGCAGCGCGGAAACCTATGAAAAATTACGATACGCCTGCGCCGACGGATAATGACGTCCTGCACGACTCGCCGGGTCTGGAATTTCCCGACTGGAGCGGGATGCGGCCGCACCGTTCGCGAATGACGTTCGAAGAAGCCGTGCGCTGGAACGACGAAATGCTCGCCATGTTTCCGCCCAAAACACTTTCGCCAAAGCTGGAAGCGGAACGTCGTTGCCACGCCGAGTTTATTCTGTAACGCACGACGCAGGCTTTCGAACTTATATTCGTTCCCCCATGACCTACGCTGAAACCATCCAATTTCTTTACGACCTCCGTTTCTTCGGCGCGAAGTTCGGGCTGGAAAACACGTTCAAGCTCGCCAGCCTGATGGGCAATCCGCAGAACCGGCTTCGCTTCATCCACGTCGCCGGCACCAACGGCAAAGGCTCCACTTGCGCCATGCTCGAAAGCATTTACCGCTCGGCTGGCCTGCGCGTCGGGCTGTTCACCTCGCCACATCTGGTCTCGTTCCGTGAACGGATTCAAGTCAACCGCCGATTGATTGGCGAAGACGAGGTTGTCCGTTTGGTCGGGGAAATACAGTTATTGTCCACCCAATTTCCAGATGGTCATCACCCGACATTCTTCGAGGCCGTCACGGTGATGGCGCTGAAATTCTTTACGGAACAGAAGTGCGACCTGGTGATTTGGGAAACCGGTTTGGGTGGACGGCTGGATGCGACGAACATTGTCACCCCGTTGGCCAGCGTCATCACGAACATCTCCCTCGACCACCAACAATGGCTTGGCGATACGCTCGCCCGAATCGCTGCCGAGAAGGCGGGTATTATCAAACTCGGTGTGCCGGTTATCACTGCCACAGATGAACTGGAAGCACTAAAGGTCATTGAAGACATTGCGCGAAAGCAAAGCGCGCCGCTGATTAAAATCAATTCCTGGGAGGGACGGCGTGCTGCCGTCCCAAATCAAAATCAGACGGGGTCGCCGGCACGGCAACCCTCCCCAATTGGAAAATTACCCTTGCCCGGCAAACACCAAAAACTCAATGCCGCGCTCGCGGTGACCACGGTCGAAATTTTGCAGAAAGAAATTCCGGTTGCTGAAGAAAAAATTCGCACTGGTTTGGAAAGCGTGGACTGGCTGGGTCGCTTGCAATTGATCACGCGCCCGGATGGTGGACGTATTTTGTTGGATGGGGCCCATAACGTCGCCGGGGTAAAAGCCCTGTGCTCGGCATTGGAAAATGATTTTCCCGTTCTTAAACGGACCCTCGTCTTCGGCGTGCTACAGGACAAGGACTGGCGGCATATTTGCGAAACGCTTGCGCCGCTGGCCATGCGAATCTTCACCGTGCCCGTCTCCAGCGAACGTTCGGCCAATCCGGCCGAACTGGCCGAAGCGTGCCGCGACGCGAACCCATCGGCTGAATTTTTTGCGTGCCCTTCCCTTCGCGACGCGTTGGATAAAATCGCGCCCGACGATTTTGTGATTATTACTGGCTCGCTTTACCTCGTGGGCGAGGCGCTCGAACTGCTCGACCTTTCACCTGCGAACGGCGGCGAACGCGGCTTGAATGAATGGACGGCCACGGCTTCCGCCTGCTAATGATTTGGTTCAGCGCGAATGATTCCTTGCAAAAGGATGTGTTCTTTCTTGATTCCAAGTTGTTGAAAAAGTAAAAAGTTGTCTGATAGGATAATTGTTTGGATAATTATGTCTTACACAGACACATTGCCGCATCAGCGTTCCTTCGGACAGACAACCCGCCCGGATGCATGGTGGGTGCAGCCGCTTGCGGTGTTCCTCGGTTTCACAGCCTTCATCGTTTATTCAACTTGGGCGGCGTTTCATCCGTTATACAATGGGAATTGCGCCTATTGGTTTCACGGGAGCGGCGCGGATTATCTCTCGCCGTTTTTTTCGCCGCAGCTTTTCTATCCCGCCCAGGATCCTCAGGCCGCGGCGCACGCGTGGTTTGGCGTTCAGCCGCACTGGTGGCCGGCGCGGCTGATTTTTTCTCCGGCATTTCTGGTGTTGTGGGCGCCGGCGGGGTTTCGATTCACCTGTTATTACTATCGCGGCGCTTATTACAAAGCGTTCTGGGCCGACCCGCCAAATTGCGCCGTCGGTGAGCCGCGCAAAACCTTCCTCGGCGAACGATATTTCCCGCTCATCATTCAAAACGCGCATCGCTACTTCATGTATCTGGCGGTGATTTTCATTGGCATTCTCGGATACGATGCATGGAAGGCGATGTGGTTCACGGAAAATGGTGTGGAACATTTTGGCATCGGCGTTGGAACCATCGTGCTCACGTTGAATGTCATTTTGCTCGCCAGCTACACGTTCGGCTGCCACTCGCTGAGGCATCTGATCGGCGGCTTTTTGGATGAGCCGTCGAAGAAACCAGTCTGCGCGAAAGGTTACGCGTGCGTTAGTTGTCTGAACCGCCGCCACATGATGTGGGCGTGGATTAGCCTGTTCTGGGTCGGATTCACCGACGTTTACGTCCGGCTTTGCGCGATGGGCGTCTGGCACGATTGGAGAATTTTTTGAAATCGAACGGTGGCACAGGCATCACGCCGGAATTCGTTGTGTGATGTAGAAGGCGATGAACCTGTTGTTAAATAGGCAGTCGCACGACGCCAGACAGTTTCGGGCGCGACGCCCGAAACAACAGGCCGGAGGCGTGTGCCACCTTAAGAAAACGAATGGCTACAAATTACGAAACTTTTGAATACGACGTGCTCGTCATCGGCGCGGGCGGCGCGGGTTTGCGCGCGGCCATCGAAGCGTCGGCGGCAGGCGTGAAGGTCGGCCTCGTCTGCAAGTCGCTGCTTGGCAAGGCGCACACGGTCATGGCCGAAGGCGGCATGGCGGCGGCGATGGGCAACGTGGACGACCGCGACAACTGGATGGTGCACTTCGCCGACACCATGCGCGGCGGCCAATACGTCAACAACTGGCGCATGGCCGAACTGCATGCCAAGGAAGCGCCGGCGCGCGTCCACGAACTCGAAGCCTGGGGCGCGGTGTTCGACCGCACGCCGGACGGCAAAATTCTCCAGCGCAATTTCGGCGGCCACAAATATCCGCGGCTGGCGCACGTCGGCGACCGCACCGGCCTGGAATTGATCCGCACGTTGCAGGACCACGGCATTCATCAGGGCATTACGGTCCACATGGAATACACCATCGTGACGCTGCTTAAGGACGGCGACCGCGTCGTCGGCGCGTTCGGTTACGATCGTGAGCGCGGACGATTCAAGGTTTTTCAAGCCAAGGCCGTGGTGGTGGCCACCGGCGGTCTGGGCCGCGCGTATAAAATCACGACCAATTCCTGGGAAGGCACCGGCGACGGCGTTTCCCTCGCCTATCACGCCGGCGCGGAATTGCGGGACATGGAATTCATTCAATTCCATCCCACCGGCATGATTTGGCCGCCGAGCGTCAAAGGGCTGCTCGTGACCGAAGCCGTGCGCGGCGAAGGCGGCATTTTGAAGAACAAGGAAGGCCGGCGCTTCATGTTCGACGACATTCCCGACCTTTACAAGGCGCAGACCTCGACCGACCCGGAGGAAGGCTGGCGCTACACGCAGGGCGACAAGAATGCCAAACGCCCGCCGGAACTCTTGACGCGCGACCACGTCGCCCGCTGCATCAATCGCGAAGTGAAGGCCGGCCGCGGCAGCCCGCACGGCGGCGTGTTTCTCGACATCGCCTGGATCAAGGAAAAGATTCCGAACACCGCCGAGCACATCAAACGCAAATTGCCCTCGATGTATCACCAGTTCATGCAACTGGCGAACCTCGACATCACCAAGGAGCCGATGGAAATCGGCCCGACAACGCATTATCTCATGGGCGGCATCCGCGTGGACGGCGATACGCAAGCCGCGACGGTGCCCGGCCTGTTTGCCGCCGGCGAATGTGCCGGCGGTTTGCACGGCGCGAACCGGCTGGGCGGGAATTCGCTCTCCGATCTGATCGTGTTCGGCAAACGCGCCGGCGAGTTTGCCGCGAAATACGCGAAGGAAAATTCCGCCGGCAAAGTCAACGACGCGCAGCTTGAGGAAGCCTCGCGTCGCGCGCTGGAGCCGTTTGAACGCGAAGGTTCGCCGGAAGGCCCGTATCAAGTGCAACATGATTTGCAGGAAATGATGCAGGATCTGGTCGGCATCGTCCGGCGCGAGGAGGAAATGGCCAAGGCGCTCGACGGCCTTAAGCAGCTTTGGAGCCGCGCGAACAAGGTCGCCGTCGCCAGCAACCGCGAATACAATCCCGGCTGGCACACCGCGCTCGACCTCAATCATCTGCTGACGGTTTCCGAAGCCATCACGCGTTCGGCGCTCGACCGTCAGGAAAGCCGCGGCGGCCATTTCCGCGAGGATTTCCCGAAGAAGGACCCCGAGGCGCAGAAATACAACACCGTGGTGTTCAAGGCGGCGGACGGTTCCATGAAACTGCGCCGCGAGCCGATTCCGCCCATCCCGGCGGAATTGAAACAGGTCATCGAGGAAATGAAATGAGCCCAAAAGCCACTTTCAGAATCTGGCGGACGGACGCCAACGGCGGCGGGAAATTCGTGGATTACCCCACGGAAGTTTCCGAAGGCATGGTCGTGCTCGATGTCGTCCACAAAATCCAGGCCGAGCAGGCGAACGATCTCGCCTGCCGCTGGAATTGCAAGGCTGGCAAGTGCGGCTCCTGTTCGGCGGAAATCAACGGCATCCCGCGCCTCATGTGCATGACGCGGCTCGACCAGATTCCGCTCGACAAACCCGTCACCATCGAGCCGATGCGCGCGTTCCCCAGCATCCGCGATCTGGCCACGGACGTTTCCTGGAATTTCCGCGTCAAAACGAAAATCAAAAAATTCAATCCGCGCCAGCCCGACGCGCCGGACGGTTCCTGGCGCATGTCGCAGGCGGACGTGGATCGCGTGCAGGAATTCCGCAAGTGCATCGAATGTTTCCTCTGTCAGGACGTCTGCCACGTCTTGCGCGACCACCACAAGCACGACGAATTCATCGGCCCGCGTTTTCTGGTCTATACCGCCGCGCTGGAGATGCACCCGCTGGACACCGAGGATCGTTTGCCGGAGTTGAAACAGGCGCACGGGGTTGGTTTCTGCAACATCACGAAGTGCTGCACCAAAGTTTGCCCGGAAAACATCACTATCACCGATAACGCCATCATCCCGCTCAAGGAACGCGTGGTGGATGACTTTTACGATCCGCTGGGCTGGTTGTGGAAGATGTTACGGCCCAAAGCTTGATGCACCCAACCTTCCGGACTCGACCGTTTAACAGGTACGAATCCGCGATGGCGCATTGCGAAGAAAACAGGTTCAACCTTCCACGCCTTCCGCTTCCATCGTTGCCACGAGGTCTTTCTCGGCCAAGACCCAGTCTTCGAGTGTCAACGGATGCTCCGACAATTTATCGCGATACAGGCGAAACGCATGTTCGCGCACCATACCTTTGGTGACACTGGGGGTGAACGGCTTGGGTTGATCCACAGCTTTTGATGTTTTGCCTTTCATTTTCATACATGACTCCTGTTAAAGCATAAGCCTCCCGGACCGCTCCGCAAGTGGACACGAAAGAATATCCAGTGGACGGGTTTACAAGTAAAGGACACCGTGTCTTTGGCAAGTGAGACACGCGGATCCTAAGATTCCCTTCAACGAGTGCGCCAGCCAGGCGCGTCGCCAAAGACTTGCAGTTTTCACTGCTTTTTCGGGAATCTGGCTGATATCTGTTCCCCTGCCAGCGAGAGCCCTTCAAGCTGGAAATGCCGCAGACTTTTGACCGGGGAACAAGCAGGCGAGCTGATATATTATTACATCTTCGTGTTCCCCTTGGAAAAGCCACATCGGTTCGCACCGAACCGCTCCGGATCATTTGCCAGCACTTCGGTACGGGTGGAACCGTTTGAGTCCTGACTGGCGTGGTGTGAATACGTTTCTGCCCTCCAAGACAATACAACCATAATTGGCCAAGGGGAGACGGCATTTCTGGCATAACTTTTGCGTTATCTGAGCCGTGAATCATAAAACAAGCTGGTCGTATGAATGCAACATTTGTTAAACCGAAACCATTGGTTGAATTATTGCCCCGAATGCCAGCCCGGCAAGGCCATTCGGAGAACCGAAATGAGACCGAATCAGCCCGCCTGCCGGAACCGGGAGAAAATGGCCGCCCTACGCCGTTCTCTCAAGATCGCCTCCTGTTGCGGACCCTGATCGACAACCTGCCGGATGGCATTTACGCCAAGGATTCCGCCGGTCGCAAAACCATGGCCAATCCAGCTGACCTGAAAACCCTCCGTTGCAAGACGGAAGCCGAGGCCATCGGCAGAAGCGATTTCGATCTTTTCCCGCGCGAGATTGCCGAAAAGTTCTGGCTGGACGACCAGGAAGTGCTCCAAGGCCAGCCGGTCATCAACCGGGAAGAGTATTTCCTGGACGAGGAAGGCCGGAAACGCTGGCTCTTGACCAGCAAGCTGCCGCTGCGCGATCAACACGGAACCATCGTCGGACTGGTCGGGATTGGCCGGGACATCACGGATATCAAACAAGCCGAGGCCAAGCTGGATCAAGTCCACAAACAACTGGTGGATGCTTCACGTCAGGCCGGGATGGCGGAAGTGGCCACCAGTGTCCTGCACAACGTTGGCAATGTGCTCAACAGCGTCAACGTTGCCGCCACGTGTGTTGCCGACATCCTCAGAAAATCAAAGATGGCCAACCTGTCCAAAATCGTCGCCTTGCTGCGCGAGCACGAGGCGGACTTGGGCCAATTCATCACCAGCGATCCCAAAGGCAAACAGCTGCCCGGGTATATGGCGCAACTAGCCGAACATCTGGCCGGCGAACAAACCGACGCTTTGGATAAACTTGACCGGCTGCAAAAGAACATCGGGCACATCAAGGACATTGTTGCCATGCAGCAAAACTACGCGAAGACCTCAGGTGTCCTCGAATCGTTGCCCATCGTTGATCTGGTGGAAGACGCTGTTCGGATGAATGCCGGTTCCATGGAACGTCATGACATCAAGGTGTTGCGCGAATATTCCGAAGTGCCTCCGGTCCTGGTGGACAAGCACAAGGTGCTGCAAATTCTGGTGAACCTCATCCGCAACGCCAAACACGCCTGCAACGATTCCGGAAAACCGGACAAACAAATCATCCTGCGGGTGGCGAAGGAAAACGAACGGATAAAAATATCCATCATTGACAATGGCGTGGGCATTTTCGCGGAAAACATGACCCGGATTTTCAATCACGGATTCACCACCCGGAAAAACGGCCACGGCTTCGGTCTGCACAGCGGCGCCCTGGCGGCAAAGGAACTGGGCGGAAGCCTTGCGGCTGCCAGCGAAGGACCCGGCCGGGGAGCCACCTTCACACTGGATCTGCCGGTTCAGCAATCCAAAACAAACCCATGAACATCAACCCGGATAAAAATCATCGGATCCTTGTCATTGATGATAACAAGGCCATCCACGAAGACTTTCGCGCCATCCTGACCAGGCCCCAAGCCCCGACGAACAATATCGATGAAGTGGAGGCGGCATTGTTCGACGACACTACGCCGCAGATGAAACTGCCGGAGTTCGAGATCGACTCGGCGTTTCAGGGGCAGGAAGGATTGGATTTAATTGAGAAAGGCCTGCGAGAAAATCATCCTTACGCCATGGCGTTCGTGGATGTCCGGATGCCGCCCGGATGGGATGGTGTTGAAACCACGGCAAAAATCTGGCAAAAATATCCTGATCTGCAAGTCGTCATCTGCACCGCCTATTCGGACTATTCGTGGGAAGAGATGTTAAAGAAGCTCGGCTATTCCGACCGGTTGATCATCCTGAAAAAGCCTTTCGACAACATTGAGGCCTTACAGCTGGCCATTTCCATGACCGAAAAATGGCGGCTCTATCAACAAGCCAGGCTCCGACTGGATGACCTTGAAAAAATGGTCCATGAACGCACCCTGCAACTGGAAGCCACCAACGCCGAGCTGTTGGCCGCCAATGAATTGTTGACGGTCGCGACGGAAAAAACCCAGAAAATGGCCGAGGCCGCGCTCGTCGCCAGCACGGCCAAAAGTGAATTCCTCGCCAACATGAGCCATGAAATCCGCACCCCCATGAACGGCGTCATCGGCATGATCGATCTGTTGCTCGACACGCCTCTGGCACCCGAGCAGCGCGATTTCGCCAACACCATCAAAATCAGTGCCGACAGTTTGTTGTCCATCATCAATGACATTCTCGATTTTTCAAAAATCGAGGCCGGCAAGATGACCTTTGAAAAACTGGATTTTGACGTTGTTGAAACGGTGAAACATTGCGCCGAACTGCTCCTTCCCCGGGCAAAAGCCAAAGGGCTGGCGCTAACCTACGTGATCCCTCAAAATGTATGCACCTGCACGGTGGGCGATCCTACACGGCTCCGGCAAATCCTGCTGAACCTGCTCAACAATGCCGTCAAATTCACCAACCAAGGGGAAGTCAGCCTGGAAGTTGCGCAACTCAGCGAAACGGAAAAGGATGTCGAATTGCGTTTTTCCATCCGCGATACCGGCATTGGCCTGTCGGAAGAAGTTCAAAAAAAATTATTTCAATCCTTCACGCAGGCGGACACGTCCACGACGCGCCGGTTCGGCGGCACAGGTTTGGGGCTGGCCATTTGCCGCAAGCTGGTTGAATTGATGGACGGGGCCATCGGCGTCACCAGCAGCCTGGGACAAGGCTCGACATTCTGGTTCACCCTTCCCTTCGCCAAACAAAAATCGTCCGCTTTGCCAGCCAATGGAGCCGCAGCGGCGCCCGAATTTATCCCGGGCATCCGGGAAACCGCCCCGCCCGCCGCGTCCAACGGCCGGCGCATCCTCCTGGCCGAAGACAACAAGATCAACCAGATGGTTGGCGTGAAACAGCTCAAAAAACTCGGCTATGACGCGGAGGTCGTAGGTAATGGACTGGAAGCCGTCGAAGCCTGGAAACGGGAAAAATACAGCGTTATCCTGATGGATTGCCAGATGCCGGAGATGGATGGTTACGAGGCCACTCAGAAAATTCGTGAATTGGAAAGGAGCCAAAACCTGCCGCCCACGCGAATCATTGCGATGACCGCCCATGCCATGCAAGGCGACTGCGAACTGTGTCTGGCAGCGGGGATGAACGATTACCTGTCCAAGCCCGTGGACATCGGCAAATTGAAAAGCGCGCTTGAAAAAACAGTCAGTCCAAAGCCGGAAGTTCAGTGTATGTTGGGATAATGCCAGCCTTGATGTGGTCTGCTTTTGCTTTCTTGCGTTGAACGTCTCCGGCTTGAACCCGGCCCGCTCTGCAAGCGGAGAGGAAAAGAAATGTCCGGCAACGATTTTCGGACACTCCTTGCCCCATGCGGTTTGCGAGTGGGTACTTTCGAGTGGTGGAATGGTGGGCCCAGCAGGATTTGAACCTGCGACCAAGCGATTATGAGTCGCCTGCTCTGACCGCTGAGCTATGGGCCCGTGGAACAGTCCTCAATAAATAGCCGAAGCCCAGGTGTTTGACAAATTGAGATACTGGCTACCCGCGGGCGCTTCTCCGAAATCCGCGTGACACTCATTATCGGGCCAAGTGATTTTCGATTTACGATTCACGCACTGCTGAGAATGGGAGTGTAACTCGTAAGTTGTAAATCGCATATCGTAAATTCAGGTGTCCCTCTATGTTCATCCGTGGTTTAATCCTTTGCGTGAATATTACGAATCTCAATCCCGATACAGACATCGGCGCGAGCGGATGGCTCGTGGAACTGGACCAACACCGCATTCTGCTCGACGCCGGGATGCACCCCAAACGCGAAGGGCGTGCCGGTTTGCCGATGTTCAATCAGGTGGGGAAGGCGGATCTCGATGCCATCGTCATTTCACACTGCCATCACGACCATGTCGGCGCACTGCCGGTGGCGGCGCGGCATTTTCCCAAGGCGCACGTGCTGATGACCGAGTTGAGTTATTTCATTGTCGAACGCGTGCTGCACAACTCGGTGAACGTGATGACGCGCCAGCGCGACGAGCTGGGCATCCGCGAATACCCGCTTTACACGCACGACGAGGTGGACGACCTCGCGCCGCAGTTTCAGGGCTTCAAATACAACCGCGAGATCGAATGGGCGGCGTTTCACAAAGCGCGTGCCGGACTGCCTTCGCCAACGCTGGAGTTTTTCGACGCCGGCCACACGCTCGGCTCGGCGGGCATCTTGATTCGCGGTAAAAAGGAAACGCTGTTTTTCACCGGTGACGTGTGTTTCCACGACCAGACGATTTTGCGCGCGGCCCGTTTTGAAGATGTGAAGGCGGACGTGCTCATCATGGAAACCACGCGCGGCAATCGCGTCGTACCGCCGGGTTTTTCCCGTGAAAGCGAAATCGAACGGCTGGTCGCGGCCATTCATGGGGCGCTCAAACGCAAGGGCTGTGTGCTGATCCCTTCATTCGCCCTCGGCCGCACCCAGGAAATGCTGGCGTTGCTGGCGCTGCTCATGCGCGCAGGGAAATTGAAGCAGCAGCCCATTTACATCGGCGGTTTGGGCCGCGTGTTCACGGAAATCTACGACTTGGAAGCGCACCGCACGCACCGGCAGCACACGAATCTGCAATTGCATGAGGCGCTGGAACTCATTGTGCTGGAAAAAGGCCAGGCGGAGAAAATGAAATTAAGCGGTGGAAAAATCTTTGTCATTACCGCCGGCATGATGAGCGAGAACACGGCGGCACACGACCTTGCCGCGCGCATGATCGGGGACGAGCGGCAATCCATCTTCTTCGTCGGCTACGCCGATCCCGACACACCGGGAGGGCGGTTGAAGGCGGCAAAACCGGGCGAGACATTTGTATTCAGTCCCAGCGCCGGTCGTGTCACATGCAAGTGCGATCTACAGGATTTTGATTTGACGGCGCACGCGAACCGGGAGGACTTGCTGGATTTCGTGGGGCAGGTTTCGCCGCGCGCGGTTTTGCTCGGCCACGGCGGTGACGCTTCACGTGCCTGGTTTGAGGAACAAATCCGGTCGCGCCTTCCGAAAATCAAGATCCTCCAGCCACAGCCGGGCAGAACGGTGGCGGTGTAAAAGGTGTGTTGCTCAATAAGAGGGAGCGCGGACCGCTGGACCCGCGCATTTCAACCGATGCGGAAATTCCGGTCGGATGGACCGTAACTTTGCACGGACAAGGCCGTCCGTGCTCCTTTCGATCGGGCGAAAAATTCAGTGGCTGTTTCCGCTGACAATGTTGCCGAGGTTGAAAATCGGCAGGTACATGCAGACCACCATGGCGCCGATGAGCAATCCAATAAAGACGATGAGCAGCGGCTCCAGGAGCGACATCAGACCCGTAAGCATGGTTTCCACTTCCTCATCCAGAAAGTTGGAGACACGCTCCAGCATGTTATCAATGTTGCCGGTCTGTTCGCCGGCGCTGATCATGCGGACAATCATGCTCGGAAAGACCGTGTGTTTGCCCAGCGCGTTGGAAATCCCCTCGCCGCGTTCGATATCGCTGGCGGAGGCCTTGATGGCCTTTTCCATGACTGTGTTATCAACCGTTTGGGAAACGATTTGCAACACTTCCAGAATCGGCACGCCGCTGCGGATGAGCGACGCCAGGGTGCGCGTGAAGCGCACGAGGCAGATTTTGTGCGCGATGGGGCCGAAAATCGGCAGTTTGATGCGGCGCGCATCCCAAAAATCGCGGCCGCCCTTGGTCTTGATGAAATAAATCCAGCCATAGACCGCGGCACCCATGCCGATAAGAACCAGCAACAGGTAATGCCGCATAAAGTCGCTAAGATTCATCAAAATCTGGGTTGGCGCCGGCAGTTTCGCGCCGAAACTTTCGTAAACCCCCTTGAAGACTGGAACCACCTTTACCATCAAAAAGATGGTTATGCCGATGGCCACCGTGCTCACGACAATAGGATACATCATGGTAGTTTTGACCTTCCGGCGCAGGCGGGCGCTGCTCTCCAGATAGGTTGCCAGCCGCGATAGGATTTCCGCCAGCAAACCGCCCTTTTCACCCGCCGCCACCATCGAAATGTATAACTTGCTGAACGCCTTGGGATGTTTCTGCAACGCCTCTGAAAAACTCTCGCCGCTTTCCACCCGCGTGCAGATGTCTCGAACGGTGTCGCGCATGACTTTGTTGGGCGATTGATCGGCCAACGCCTGGAGGGATTGCACAATGGCAATGCCGGCGTCAATCATGGTCGCCAACTGGCGCGTGAACACCACCAAGTCCGCCAGCGAGACTTTGCCGCCCTTGGTTTTGCCCTTTTTGGAAACCTTCTCCTCGATGGACACCACCAGCAGGCTGCGGTTGAGCAACGCCGCCACGGCGGCCTGTTCGGTGGCAGCCTCCACCGTGCTGCGGATTTCACGGCCACTGGCCGTCTCGCGGGCTACATAGGTATAAGAGGGCATAGTGCTTAAAATGGTCTATTGGCAGCCGGGCTGCATTGTTATTTCTTTGCGTTTTCCAACTTTTATTGTGGTATTCAAAGCATCCTTTGTTCCAAACCTTGGTTGTTCGGCGCTGGATTTTCGAGGTTCGGTGTTTCCGCCTGGTAAAAAGGGCTGCCTCAGGCGCAGTGGCGTCTTGGACTGCGCCAGTCTGCTGGCGCTTTCGTCCCGGAAAATGCAAACCCAAAGCGGCAGAAGGCTGCCGCACTCCAAAACCTGGCACAACTGGGACGGTTTATGAGCCAGAAGCACCCGCATCGGCACTTCCCGAATTACGCCGTAAATGGCCCCGATTGAGTGCCTTAACTGTCCTCAATTCATGCATGGCAATGGACTCAAAAACAGGCTGTAGTTGCAAGATACACATTACAAACATGTTACATACGTTAGATTCGCAAAAAAAAGTGTTGTCAAATGTTTGGAATTCCCCTATTTTCATCGCTAATTGCACCACGCGGTGCCGGGGCGAACGAGTTGTTGCCCTGTAGTACAAGGCACAAAACAAAGAAACATTAACAAACAACATCGGAGGAACCAGATGAAGTTTAATAAATGGACAGTGGCACTGGCGGCAATCGGGGTAGTAAGCCTCGCTTCGGCCGCCCGCGCAGATGAAGCAGCACCCAAAATGATCGCCCTTCAAACGGCGCTCTCAAACACCACCATCAGTGGGTATGTAGATACCGCAGCAACTTGGAGGCCGGGAACGGATCTAAATCGGACTGTTCCTGTAGCGAATACTCCCCCCTATAGTTTCACCCAAAATGACGGGTTCAGCCTGAACGCCGTTGACATTGCGATTGATCATCCGGAAGACGAAAGCCCGTGGGCTGCCGGTTACCACGCTGAATTGATGATGGGTCAGGATCCAGTCGGTTTATTATTTGCCGGAGCTGGAACGATCCGCCAAGCCTACGTGACCTTACGGACACCAGTCGGCAATGGCATTGATTGGAAAATGGGCGTTTGGGACACCGTTGTTGGCTATGAATCCAATAGTGATCCGCTGAATCCCAATTATACCCGTTCTTACGGCTATACCATTGAGCCAACAACCCACACGGGTGTCTTGGCCACGTACAAAATTAACGACATGGTCACCGTTCAGGCCGGCATCGCAGATGATTCTAATGCAACTGGCACGATTGGCGTAAATCCTGCCCTTGCGGAATCTCAAAAGGCTTACATGGGCGACGTTCAATTCACTGCGCCGGACAGCGCGGGCTTTTTGAAAGGCGCGACACTGACCTTGGCATTGGTTGATGCCGCCGGTAACAATACTACTTCTTTCGGCTCCACCAGTTTGTATGCAGGTATGTCGCTTCCAACGCCAATTACGGCTCTGAAGCTTGGTGCTTGTTTTGATTACTTGGAGATTCATGATAGTAATGGGCTTCCTAATGGAAATGCGGCGGCTAATTCCAGCGAGGATAGTATTTGGAACCTTGCGGTTTACGCTTCGATTCAAGCAACAGACAAGCTGTCCTTTAACACGCGCGCTGAATATCTGGATGGGGAGGCTGGCCCTCCTGTCGTTGCTAATGTTTTCGCTCCTCCTATCGGTGGTAGATATAGTGCCTTTGAATTCACTGGCACTGTCCAATACAATCTGTGGATGAATGTAATCAGCCGTGCGGAATTCCGCTGGGATCATGCTACGAGCGGGAATTCCTTCGGTGCTACTGTAGATAGGCGCAACGACTTCCTGTTGGCTTTGAACTTGATCTATCAGTTCTAATTTAAGTTGGAACTTTCAGGCCCCTTCCGCCATGCGGAAGGGGCTTTTTTATTTTCAGAACCACTGAAGTCGCTTGCGTCTTGGACTGCGGCAGTCCTCTGCCGCTTTTGCTTCCGTCAAGGAAATCGCGTCCAAACTTTTCTCGCCGCGCCTCTCGCTGCCCGTGTTCCAAAGCGCCAGAGGGCTGGCGCAGTCCAAAAGCTGGCGTAAATTTTCGATTCGGCCCCGGCAAACGCTTGTCGTCTTGGACTGCGGCAGTCCTCTGCCGCTTTTACATTGGACTGGACGGCTTCGCACAATTTCAACATGTTTGCCCCATGCCAGAACTTCACCCACCCTGGCCTCACGCGCCCACGCATCAACTTTCGTTGCGCGGCACCTACTTTGTCACCGCCAGCACATATCTCAAGGCCCATCACTTCCAGGGCGCTGATCGTTTGCGGGTGTTGCATCGCGGTCTGTTGACAGTGGCGCGCGATTTCGCTTGGCAGATCGAGGCTTGGGCTGTGTTTTCAAATCACTACCATTTTGTTGCTCATTCGCCAGCCAGCGCACCCGACGCTTCCAATCTTTCCGACATGTTGAGCACGCTTCACGTCAGGACTGCCGAATGGGTTAATAGACTCGACCGCGCGCCCGGACGTCGGGTCTGGTTCAATTTTCGCGAGACGCGGCTCACTTACCAGAAATCCTATCTCGCACGCCTGAATTACGTTCACCAAAACCCGGTGAGACACGGGCTGGTGCCGGTGGCAAATCAATATCCGTGGTGCTCGGCGCGATGGTTTGAACGTTCTGCGTCAGCGGCTATGGTAAAATCCATTTATCGCTTCAAGATTGACCGGTTACAGATGGCAGATGATTTCGAGCCGGCATCGGAGTGGTGATTCCATTCGGTAAAAAAGCGCCAGAGGGCTGGCGCAGTCCAAAAGCTGGCGCAAACTTTCGATCCGGCCCCGGCCAACGCTCGTCGTCTTGGAGTGCGGCAGTCCTCTGCCGCTTTTGAAAGGAATTCATCCTGACATCGGCCCCGCGCGCAGTTACAATTTTTGAACTCAAATGCAATTCATCCGCGAGATTTATGCGTCGAAAGGAGCAGGCCGAAAACCGGCCATTTCTCTTGAATTTTTCCCGCCCAAAACGGATGAAGGCGACCAGAATCTCCTGGAAAAACATATTCCGGCATTACTTCAGGCCAAACCCGATTTCTGTTCCGTCACTTACGGCGCGGGCGGCAGCACGCGCGACAAGACGTTGATGATCGTGGACCGCATCCAGCGCCAGCACGGCCTGACGGCGCTGGCGCATCTCACCTGTGTGAACCATACGCGTGAACAAGTGCGGGAATTGTTGGAACGCATCCGCGCGCTCGGCTGTAAAAACATTCTCGCCTTGCGCGGCGACCCGCCCGGCGGTGGCGAATTCAAACCCGCGCCCGGCGGCTTTAAATTCGCCTCACAATTGGTGCAATTCATCCGGGAAGCCGGCGATTTCTCCGTCGGGGTTGCCGGTTTTCCCGAAGGCCATATTGCCTGCAAGGAGGGCAAACACACCGACTGGCGGCATTTGAAGGAAAAAGTGGACGCGGGTGCGGATTTCGTTCTCACCCAGTTGTTTTTCGACAACGCCGATTATTTCGAGTTCCGGGATTACGTGACAGGCAAGCTCGGCGTAAACGTGCCGCTGGTGCCCGGAATCGTTTCGATTTTAAGCGCAACCCAAATCACTAAATTCACCCAACTCTGCGGCGCGAAGATTCCGCCGCCTTTGCAGGCCAAGCTGGAAGCCTTGGGTGACAATGACGCAGCCACGGCTGAGTTCGGCATTGAATACGCCAGCCGCCAGTGCGAGGAATTGCTCCGCGCCGGCGTACCGGGCCTGCATTTCTACACGTTGAACAAGTCACACTCGACCGTCCAAGTCATGAAGAATCTTGGCCTCGAATTGTAGCGGCTCTATGAGCGCCGCATTTCTTCTGCTGTTGTGAAAATTCGTCGGTCTGTGACCGACGCTACAAATAGCTACAACCCCAAATTGTTCGCGACAATGCCGAGGACACTTAACGGCCCTTGGTCTTCCAGACTGTCAGCGGCCTTGTCCACTTTTTGCAGTGTCAGTTTTGCGTTCTTGTAAAATTCCTGGTCATTGACGAGCTTGCCGATTGTGCCGTTGCCTTGGTTAATCTTCTGCAGAATCTGGTTCAGGTTCGTCATGGAAGCAGTCGCGGCATTGTAAAGTGTCGGATCCGTCACAAGTCTGCCGACGGTGCCACGGCCTTCGTTGACGCCGTTGACGACCTGTTGCGCGGCGGCCACCGTGTTTTGCAGATTGCTTACCGTGGTCAGCGCGGAATTGTAAAGCGTGTCGGTATAAATCAGCTTGCCCACCGTTCCCTGCCCGCTGGCAATCTGGCCGGAGATGGCTTCGATGTTTGAAATGGAGGCGCTGAGGTGTCCGCTGTTTTGCCGGATCAAATCGGTCAACGGACCAAGCAGATTGTTGATGGTGTCGCCGGTGAAACTTTTGGTCAGGTTTTGAATGCCGGTGGCGGCGTCATTGAGTTTGGCCATGATGGCGTTCAGGTCCGGCTGCTCGACGGTGGCGAGAACGGCGCCATCCGTCGCCTTCGGCGCGTCCGGCGTGCCAAAACTGAGGGAGACAAAATTCTGCCCCATTAATCCGGTAAACTTGATGGATGCCTGGCTGTCTGTTTTCACCACAGTGCCGCTGTTCAGTTTCATCGTAACGCGAACCTTTTCATTTTCGATGGCGATGTTTTGGACGCGTCCGATCTCGACACCAGCCATTTTGACACTATCGCCAACTTTTAGCGCCTGCACGGTGTCGAACAGAGCGCTAAGTTGATAACCGCGGTGGAAAAAATCGGCGCCGCCGAGCGTTTCCATGATGATCAAAGCGGCAATGACAACCAAGGCAGCAAAGACGCCCAAGCGGGTTTCGAGTGAGTTTTTCATAAGCTTTATGGGGATTCGTGTTCAAAGTCTGCGTGCAAAAATTTTTGAAGGGTCGGGTCGTTAAACCGTTTTACCTCCTCCGGCGTTCCGATGGTAAGGATCCGGCCTTCACTGATAACAGCGATGCGGTCGGCGATGCCAAAGGCCAGGTCGCGATCATGCGTCACTACCAGCGAGGTGACATGGATTCGCTGTTTGAGTTTTAAAATTTCCCGGCCAATGACCGCGGCCGAAAGCGGGTCCAGCTCGCTGGTTGGTTCGTCGTAAAGGATTAATTGCGGCTCAATGACCAGCGCCCGGGCGATGGCCGCGCGCTTTTTCATGCCGCCGGAAAGTTCGTTGGGCATTTTGTCCGCAGTATCCTTGAGGCCGACCGTCTCGAGTTTTTCCGTGACAATGCGCGCGATTTCTTCGGGCGGGTTGAGGCGGTGTTCGCTCAGATAAAGGCCGACATTTTCCGCGACCGTTAGTGAATTCAGCAGCGCGCCGGATTGAAAAACCATCGCCATCCGGTATTTGGCGGCGATTTCGGATGATTGAATGGATTCACCGTTGATAAGAATTTCCCCTTCATCGGGCGCTTCCAATCCGATGAGATGCTTGAGCAAGACGGTTTTGCCACTGCCGCTCGGCCCCATGATGACAAAAATTTCACCGGGCTTAACGTCGAAATCAATGCCCCGGAGCACCTCCTCGCCGTTGAACCCTTTTCGCAGGTGGCTCACTTGGAGACTCACGCCAGAATGGTTGTTGGCCGGGTCGCTCATTATTTCAAAAGGATGCGCGTCAACACGTAGTCAAAAATCACGATGAGGACGATGGAATTGACGACGGCCTTGGTCACCGAACGACCAATGCCGCGCGGCCCGCCGATGGTCACCAGTCCCTGATGGCATGAAACGACACCGATAATCAATGCAAAACAGAAACTTTTGAATAGTCCGTTGGCTACGTCTTTGAGTTGAACTACGTCACGCAAATTTGAGTAAAACGCCTGGAATGGAATCGAGATGTGGCTGTTTGCCTCGGCGACCAGTGCGCCTCCGAACCAGCCGACGAGAATCGCAAAAGTCACCAGCATTGGCAGGGCAATGGCAATAGCCACCATCCGCGGCAGAACCAAGTAGTGGATGGGGTTGATGTTCATGGTGCGCAGTGCGTCAATTTCCTGATAGACGCGCATCGAGCCGATCTCCGCCGCCATCGCCGAACCAATGCGCCCGGCAATCAGAATGGCCATCATCACCGGCGCCAGTTCCTTGGCCATGGAAATGCCGACGATGCCGCCCACCGCGCTGGCCAGCCCTCGTTCAACCAACACCGGACCGGTTTGCAATGCGATGACGGCGCCGATGAAAAATGACAGCACGCAAACCATCAGCAGGCTCGCGTTGCCGATTTCAAAAAACTGCTCGAACACCTTCTGCCGCTGGCGCCAGGCCAGCGGCAGGGCCAGCAGCGTGCGCCAGAACAGGAGAATCATCTCGCCGACGTTTTCAAACATAATGTTTTACAAAGGCAGAGTGTAGAATGCGGAACGCAAAATTACCAGTCACGGTTGACTGACGAGCTTTTTGCATTCTGTGTTTTCCTCTTTTCATTGGTTCACCGCGGGTTTGGTTTTGACGACAGGAAGGTAAAAGAACCGCACCCGTTTTCCCTCCCGGCCGGATTGATACTGGAACAGGCCGAAAATAATCGAGTATCTTTTAGACGCAGGCACCGTGTCGTGGCGGTAAAAATTCCATAATAACGACTGGCTGGTCGAGCCGGATGAGGGATTGTTTTCCGACCGCCACACCGACCACAACGGCGACCAGTTGCGTTCCACGCCGCGGTTGTTGGGCAATATCGGCTCGATGGGTGCGAGAATTTGCAACCGTTTGTTCCCATTGAAATCCCGGTGATAATCAAACAACGGCCACAAGTCCACCCGATGTCGCCGGGCGCCGGTGTCCACGTTCTTTTCCGTCACATTCGCAAATAAATAAAACAGGATATGCGTCCGCCGGTAATCCAACGCGCCGGAATGGAGACGGTCATACCGGTAAACCGGCCAAAGGTAATAATCGCTTTCCAGTGTGTCATTATGTGCCCGGCTAAACAGCGGCCAGACACGGGTGACGGTTTTGCCATCTCCGCGCGCGACGACGACAAACGGATAGGGCCCTTCCCATTCGTGATATTTTTCCCCGCGATCATCTATCCAGGAAAAAAACGGCCAGAGCACGGAGGTTGAATCGCGATTGGGCGAACGAAAGGTGGCGTAAAATGGCAGGTACGCGCGGAATTTGGCGGGATCGTCCGTGCCGATGCCGGTATTTTGGAAAAAATGGATCGGCCATAGCACAAAAGACTTATCGTAACCGGGAATGGTTTCGACTTCTCCAAATCCATTGGTTTGCGTTGTCACCACTTTATGCCTGGTGCCAACAAACGGCCAAGCCTGCCAGCCATGCATTCCGTTGCCGTGGCTCATGTCGAAGAAGGGATAAAAATAATTTTCGGTAACGACATCTCTTTTGCGGGTCTCGCTGTAAATCGGAAACATCACGAAGAAAATTTCGTCGCGAAACAACCGGTTTTTCAGATGACCGTAGAAGGGTGCCAGCGCGGTGTAATTTTCGTCTGCTTCAGTCGAACGTTGCTGGAAGTAAAGCGGGAAAAGTGTGAATCGTCTTACCTGAAAATCCCGAGGGTCTTCGCCACCCGCGAAACTGAGCAATTGTCCCAGTTGCCAGCGATATTCCGTTCCAAATCGCTCGTACGTCAGTGCTGGGTAAAGCAAATCATATTCTTTTGATTCAACGGCAGGGTCCGAATCGAATGAAAACAACGGTGGAACGGCCCAGGTCTTTTCGGATTCTTTTTTCTGGTCGTAGAAAAATGGTCCGATGGCTTCGGTGCGATGCCCGTTGTCTAAAGTCAGTGAGAATTGGCTGAGGATGGGTCCCGCGACAAAATTGCCGGTCCCGAAAGCGACTAAAGAAAAATTCAATGCCATCAACAAGCAAATCAGCAGACAGAATTTGAACTTTTTACGACCAAAGAACATGATGTTTTAAATGCGTTATCGTTATCGGATGCTAGACATAATGGATTTTAACCTTTTTGAACCTATTTTTAACATTGATGTTGACATTTTATAAAATTGCCTTAGTTTTGCTGTCCACTTGAGGTTTTTGACCTCGGTTCCTCCTGACCCAGTGTCGGCGATAATTTGTCGGCACTGGGTTGACTTGTTTTTATTAACGGACGCCATCGGCCCAACAAATTGAGTAGAGCCGGCAAAAAAGTTAATCCGGCAATCATACAGGTAGCGATTCCGATGGACATGATGCAACCGAGACTGTGAATACCACGGTCCTTGGCAAGAATCAAACTGCCGAAACCTGCAATCGCCGTCAGGCCGGAGACCAAGACCGCCTTGCCCGTGCTGCGGGCGAGAATGTTTGGGGTGCGTTCCTCGGCGAAACGGTTCAAGACATGAATTCCGTTGGTGACGCCTATGCCGATGACCAACGGCAGCGTCATGATGTTCGCGGGATTGAATGGAAGTCCCATCCATCCCATCCATCCCAGCAGCCAAAGCGTGCCGATGGCGACCGGCAGAAGCGCCAAAATCACCGAACCGACAGTTCGGAAGTGGAATAGAACCAGGAACGCGATGGCCGCCAAGGAATACCACGCCGCTTGAAGATAACTGTCTTTGAGCAACTCCTCAAATTCATAAAGCTGCACCGGCGTCCCCGTGACATTGGGATCCACCGTCCGCAACTGACCAATAAATTTTTCCTGATTGGGGCGCTGCCAGACATCAATATTCGGGTACACTTGGAGCATAAGTTTTCCCGTCACGCCAACGAATTGATTCCGGAGTGCCGGAGGCAGATCGTTCAGATGTAACAGCGCGCGGTCGTCCTGATGCTGCAACACTTCAAACGTCGAACGCATGTCCTTGAAGAGCGCCAGTTGGAATTGCGTCAATTTGTTCGCGTGCAGTGCAAGTGCCTGGGCATCGCCCTGCAACATTGCCTTTCGCAGGTCTTCAATCGCGTTTTGCAGGGCAATGAATTGTGTTGTCATTTCTGGATCGCTGTTGCCGATCTCTTCCAGCGCCATACCCAGGTAACCATAAAGCGAATAGAGCGTCGCGCTGAACCGATTGATGTTCACCGGCTGCATATCCGGCGCATTAAACTTCAACGGGGTCAGTTTCTGCTTGATTTCGCCGATCAGTTTCAGCTTTTCGGGACTACTGGGCTTGACGAAGTTTTCGAGCAGACTGACAGGTGGTTTAACGTCGGCAACGGTGGACAGCCGGCTGATTTTCTGTTCCAAATCAATGGCATTGGTCACCGAATCGGCGACCACCGCGCCTGACAACAAGGATTGGTCCGCGGCGGCGAACAGCTTTTCCTCAAAAACCACCGAGGGCAGCCCGATGCTCTGCAATTTTTGCAAGTTGTAATCAAAATAGACTTTGCGAGACATTACGAGCGCCAGCGCGCAGAAAACAACCGTGGCCGCGATCACGATCACCGGGCGTTGCAACCAGACATTTTCAATCCGGGCGCGGGCTTCGTCCTCGCGGGTCGCAGTAGAATAGTCCATGACATTTTGCCGCCCGCGCAGAAGCATCGCCGGCAGCATGGTCATCATCGGCACCAGGCAGAGCAACAAGCCGCCGCCGCAAATGACGCCCATCTCCTGAATTCCCCGGAAATGGGTGAAGGCCATCGCCAGAAACGCGCCAGCTGTGGTCAACGCGCCAGTGAAAATTCCCTGCCCGGTGAAAACCATGGCCTTGGTCATCGCGGCTTCCTTGGTCTTTCCGTGCCGCAATTCCTCCTCGTAGCGCGTGATGAGATGCACGCCAAAATCAATCGCCAGGCCGATGAGCATCGGCACAAACGTGACCGTCAGAATGTTCAGATGTCCAATGGTCAACGTTGCAAAGGCCAGCGTGTAGCTCAAGCCAACGATCAAACAGATGTTCGCTTTGATGGGCCGTCCGGTCTCGTTGTAACCATAAATGAAGATGAGGCCGCAAAGCAGCAGCGACACGATGCTCGCCAGGGCGACGTCTTTCTGCGATTGCGTCATTCTGTCGTAGTCCAACACCGGCTCACCGATCAACCCGACGTTGAGGCCGGGCACTTCGTTCTGGGTTTGTCGGATAAGTTGGCGCAAACGTTCGATCGCCGGGATGTTGAGCGTGTCGGTGACAGCACGCGCATCAACCAGGAAGTAGCGGCCTTGATCATAGGCAAGGTAACTGTTCGTTTCACTGCCGGGATTGAAAAGCGAAACCAGGTTGGGCGCCGGCGGCGAGCCGCCCAGCTCCAAGCTGGCGGAAGCTTCCCGGACAATGGTGATCAAGGCCGGAATTGCCTGAACTAACGATTCGGTCTGGGCATTGGTCTCGCGCGGCGAGGTGCGAAAGGTTGTGTTGATCTCATCGAAAAAGGAAATCAAGTTTGTCGTGGGTGTGAACCGCTGAAGAAACGGCAACGCATCGTCAAGCTTTGCTTTCAGCCCGACCAGATCGTTCGTGGACGCAAACAGCAACGCCTTTGCACCCATCACTGACGGGTCCTGCTGATAAAACACATCGGCGAACAGGTTGGTTTCGGCCTGCATTTTCGCGGCGATGCGCTCGACGAATTGCCGGTTCAACTCGATGTTTCCGCTCTCAACGACCACGACCAGATCGTTTCCCTGCATGGGAAATTCTTTTTCGAGCCGGAGATAATTCTCCTGATTTTTATGATTGGGGCCGACCAGATGGTCCGTGTTCATGTCGGCCCTTAGAAAGAAAACTGTGTACAAAACACAAATAACGAACAACGCAATCTGCGGATAAATGAACCAGTTGCGATGGCGGACGACCGCCACCGTCAGTTTGCCCAGCAATCGCGCAAGCAGGGAATCGGCGCTTAATGCCTTCATGTTGAGGCGGCGTCTGGGAAGTCGGCGTTGGAATGGACTTCCTTCACGTCGTCGTGTTCCTCCAAAGCTTCAATCAACCGGTTGACGGCCGCGATGGTTGGCTCGCCGCTCAACGGGACCATAATGGCTGGCAGTGATGTAATTTCCGCCGCTTCGCATTTGATGTTTTTGGCTTCGATTTGCTTGTGAACCACTTCAAAATTTGCCGGCTCGGTCAGGATTTCAAAGCCCTGTGGTTCGGCTTTGAAATCCTCCGCGCCAGCCTCCAGCGCCAGTTCCATCAGTTGATCCTCGCCCGCCGCTTCCCGTGAAACAATAATTTGCCCTTTGCGATGGAACAATCGGCTGACCGAACCGGGCGTGGCAATGCTGCCGCCGCTTTTCGTCACGATGCTGCGAATGTCCGACGCGGTGCGATTGCGATTGTCCGTGCTCACTTCCACGAGCAAAGCCACGCCATGCGGCCCGTAGATTTCGTAGGTCAAGTCCTCGAAATTGGCGTCTTCACCGCCACCGGTGCCTTTTTTAATGGCGCGCTCAATGTTGTCCTTGGGCATGCTCGCCATGCGGCATTTCAGCAGCACCATGCGCAAACGCGGGTTCATGTCCGGGTCGCCGCCGCCAATTTTGGCGGCAATGGTGATTTCCCGGCCCAATTTTGAAAATATCTTTCCGCGCTTGGCGTCAATCGCGCCTTTGAAATGCTTGACCTTCGCCCATTTGCTGTGTCCGGCCATATTAAAATCAATGCGCCGCTTCCACGTAAACCGCCGTGCCGTAGCATAGCACTTCGGTGATGCCCGGCGCGATTTCCGTGGCATCGTAGCGCACGCCGATGACGGCGTTGGCGCCCAGTTCTCCGGCATGGGTGAGCATCAGGTTGAAGGCGTCCTCGCGCGCGCGTTCGCAAAGATTCGTGTAGAGCGAAATGTTCCCCCCAAAGATGCTCTGGATGCTGGCGCCGATGTTGCCGATGACCGAGCGCGACCGCACAATGATGCCGCGCACTACTCCAAACGATTTGCTCACGCGATAGCCGGGCAGGTCAAAAGTTGTGGTGGTTAATGGGTGTGTCAGACTCATGCCAGAATTGAACACGAACACGCGCCTCCGCAAAAGCGAAAAAGTTCCGTTGACTTGTAGCGGCGGTCCATGACCGCCGCTGAATTTTTCATGCCAACCGCTAGCGCTCACAGAGCGCCGCTACAAACCTTATGGTGAAAGGAACGAAAACGCCGGGAGATTCCGCACCACGGTAAACACGATGGCGACGACGAGAAACGTCCACAACGCCGTTGGCGGCAAAAAGGGTGTGACGGGCCGATTGCGGATTTTTCGGATGCTGAACCACATGCTGCGGCCCGCCAATGCCGCGAGCGACAGCACGAACAGCGCGTTCTCATGCAACGCGCGCAACGTGCGCCCGTGCAGCAATTGATACGCCGCCCGCGTCCCGCCGCAACCCGGGCAGTTCAACCCGGTCAGCTCATGAAACTCGCAGACCGGATAAAATCCGTGCGTGCTGGGATTGAAGAAATACAGCACCGCACCCGCTCCGAGAATGGTCATGCCCACCACGACCACTGCGAACATCGGCAACGAAGGCTCGCTCGTGATTTTGGGCGGAATGGCTTGCGGTTTGGCATCCACGGCGGTTTCAAAATCTTCGAACGTTCCACATCATGTGATAGTGCCCCATGGCCAGACCAAACATCACGAAGGCGGCTGCCAGAATCAGGCTGGCGGCGGAAAGAATTAATCCTGTGATGGCCATGGCCCGTCCCTGTTGCCCTTGTGGATTTTCGTTGATTTGTGTCAGTCCAATGAGTGAAAAGATCAAACCCAGGACGTTGAAGGGAAAACCATAACAGCAACATACCAGCGTCACCGACAGAATGCCTAAAATCATTCCCGCCTGCGCGGAGGCATTGGTCTTCGGCGTACGCCAACCTGTCCCGGTGCCCACTCCTGGTGGCCCGATAACCGGCGGAACCAGCGGCGCAAAGTGACTCGCGAACTCCGGCAATGCGCCGAGCGGCTTCCATTCCATTGCGCCCTCGGCCAGGGTTTGCGTCTGCGCGTCGGCGCGACCTTCGGTAATCCACTGCCGCAACTGTTCGGCGGAAACCGGGCCGTACGGCCGTCCATCTGCTCCGACAATTTTATACATGCCCATTTATTCCTCTTCGCTCTCGCTGGTGGCGTGAGCCGAATCTGCGCACACGCCACGTTTTGCGCCTGCCACAAAGTCTAGCAGAGTTTTCGCCGCTGTGCTGGTATATTTTTGCCGCGCCTCGGCGAGCGCCACGCGCAGATTTTTTCCGCCGCGGAACAGCCAATGATAGAGCCTCTTCAATTCCGATCGCTGTTCGACCGTAAAACCTGCGCGACGCAAGCCGACGCTGTTCAAACCGCAAATTTCATTCAAGCGCAATGCTACTGTAAACGGAGGCAAATCCACGCTGAGGACCGTGCCACCTTGCATCAACGCCAGCGTGCCGACGCGGCAGAACTGATGCACACAGCAGTTGCCGGAAATGAATGCGCGATCCTGCACCTCAGCGTGCCCGCCCAACAATGCGCCATTGGCCATGATTACGCGGTCGCCGATGATGCAATTGTGCGCCACGTGCGCATTGGCCATCAGGAAATTATGCGAGCCGATGATTGTCTCTGCGTCCGGCTTCGTCGAGCGATGCGCCGTGAAATGTTCGCGAAAGACATTATGATTCCCGATGCGCAGTCGTGTCGGTTCGTTCTTGTATTTCAAATCCTGCGGCGCGTCGCCAATAACACAGCCGGCGT